>Ga0209611_10000492_pt1 | contig 59184 bp, 55 predicted proteins | sample S1TSphgellanicum_3_FD_187693 | JGI IMG/M metagenome (GOLD analysis project Ga0209611, IMG submission 187693) | Host-associated microbial communities from peat moss isolated from Minnesota, USA - S1T2_Fc - Sphagnum magellanicum MG (SPAdes) (version 2) | ecosystem: Host-associated > Plants > Peat...
GTGGGATTAGATAATTGTCCAACCTGCTTTTTATCACTCTATTATTATCTAACTTTCTAATATATACATATTAAAGCCACCTTATATAATTATAATCCATTATTTCATATTATTACATACCCTATATTATAATTAAATTGATTATTTGAATAAAATGTACCATTTAAAAAAAAATTGACTTCTAATTTTTACCCAACAACCAACATATTGCACCTTATATTTTTATTCACGTTTTTTTTTTTTTAACAAGTGCCGCCCCCCCAAGGTTTAAGGAGTATCAAAGTATTAACCAATGTGGTCCATTTGCAAAAATAAAATAAAATTGAGTTTTGGGATGCACACACAACTAATTATTAATATGAATTTGCAAGAAGGTATGGTCAATTATAGTATATACACTTTCATTTACAAACCCCAAAACATTTACACAAGGTTGTGTAAATGTATTTGACAAATATTTACATTGCCTTCAAGTGTAAGTGTAAAAAGTTTGGACATGTAAGTGTAAATCATTTACATGCCATATATACAACTATTGACACTTACACACACAACACTAATACAAACCAAATTATACGATTATGAACTAGATGGAGTTTGGTACAACTCATGTTTTTATAGCCACATAAATGTCAAAGAAAACATAAATCAAAGAATTGTACATTCAAATGAAGTTACAAAAATGCCTAAAAGTAAATAAACCAAAAACAATTTCAATTTTTTTCAAAATAAAGTTTTTATACCCTCTTGAAGGGTCGTGCTAATTGTTTTGAATAGCTATTGAAGATTATTTGGTAGAAGTATAGTGCCAACCATGAAATTAATTGATACCCTTACCTATTTTGATGATTCCTTAAGGGGTGACCCTCTTAAAGTCTACAACTATTGACTTAGAAAGATCTTTAAAACTTGATAATTTGACAAGCCAATCCCTACCAAAGTTACAAAAAATTTAAGTTTATTTTGTCTCTTAACACTATATATTAATAATATATATCAAACGGATTTTATGTATAATTATGTGAACATCATCACTATAGTGCAATCATAGTGAAGACTTAGTCAAATTATTTTTAATTACTTGTATTAATATATATTTTACACATAGGAGACAACAAAAAGGGGAACGTGGTTGTGGTTGAAGTTTTAGCAACAATCAACAATGTAAAGGAAGACTTTCTCATCCTTTATATAATTAACAATAAGAATTTATGCATTCTAGTAGCAAAGAGTGTGGACATGGTGCAATGTGATGTTGACATTTCAAATGGTTTATATAATTACTCACCTAACTCTACAGTTTAGTTTTGGGATTAAAAAAATTGGTAATTATTAAATCCTTACCTCCCTTTCAACATGTGCATGGACATGATCACTTGGTTGTACAAAGAAGGTTTGTAGGGGATGGCAACAAAAATAGGATGTCACATTGTTCAATTTAAACAATTGGAAGAAATTTATGTGGAAATGAAATTCTTGAAATTGAAAGGTTTCATATATTTGTTTTCCATTTTTATTTATTGATTTTTTGGCAATTGGATTAACTAAAAAAATAAATGTAACAAAGTAACTTCCTTATGCTTAATGGTGTTCAAATTGGGTTGAAAGGGGAACATGGAGATGCCTAGCATAAATCTTATAATCCAAATCCTTTTGCATGGATATTCTAGATTTTTAACATAAAGGAGTATGTCTACATATGCTACCCAAAAAAAAAATCCTCTTTATTGTATTTTGAAGTTAAATTGATTTCATATTGATATTTACATGCCACCTTTTGTTCAATGTCCATTTAAGGTGATGCACATGCTTCAAATTCATTATTTTTTTAAAAACCATGTCATATGACCATGATTGAAACTCAATAAATTTTTGTTAAGATTAAAGGAGGAAGTGTCATCAAACTACATCATACACTAACGTCATCATTGTTCAACTAATTGCAAGTTTAGAATTGTCAAATATATGAATGGTAGTCTATTTACGCACATGGGAACACATCATTATTTTTACTCTTTAATTAGCACCAAGTTCAAGAAATGCAATAAATTAAATACAATTCAATATCCAGTACAAAAAGTACACATATTTGGGTTTGTTTACTAGTGTTACCCAACAAGAAAAGTTCTTCAAGTTTTTGAAGTTTTAATGTATCTAAATTTCAAAATCAAGTTCTAACAAGACATATGGTACATTGGCTTAGGACTAAAATTTTCTATTGAAATATGGAAGATCATTTTTAACACTTAGCATTTAAATCTTCATATGCCACCTTCATGGGTGAAATGCTTAATTAGCTTTTTGTGGAAAAGGTTGCATAATGGATGGAAATTTGAAGAACTTCCACAATGAAGGCATCTAAAGAACTTGGCCACATTTTCCTACGGGGAAGCATAGTGAAATTGCACAAATGAAGACTTGAAGAACTTCCCCAAGGAAGCATAGGGAAGGTGCACAATGGATGGATATTCATGGTACTTGGCCACACTTATCCTAGCAAAGCATACATGGGAAAATTGTACAATGAATGAAAATTTGGGTAAGGTCACATGGGGTTTTTTTTCAAGAAGGCATTTAGGATCCTAGTCACAACACTCAAGGGAAGCATTTGGGGAAATTGCATGATGGATGAAAACTAAAGAACTTCCTTAATGTAGGCATTTGGGGAACTTGGCTAAAGGATGCATCTTGGGAAGGTGCAAAACAATGAATATTGAAGACATTGCCTCACTTTGGTGGTAAAGCAATAGGGGAAGTTGCACAATGGATTAAAAACCAAGAAAATGAAGGCATTTGGAAAAATAACACAATGGATAAAATTCCAAGGAACTTGGTCACACTTCCTTATACAAGGTCTTTAAAGAAGTTGCCCATTTGATGAAAATATAAGGAAATGAAAGTATTTGACAAATTTGCATTTACTTAGTGTTTGCCTTTTACTACTCATGTGAATTACTTTCATGAAAATTCATTTGAGCTCTAATAATTAAAACCAATGTTGGGGTGGTTATTAGAAATTTGAAGAAAACCCTAATGGTTATCAATTAGGTTGTTTTTAAGGTCAATAACTATGTTTCTCAAAAAATAAAAGAACCAACTTTTGATGTACAACCATGGTTCTCAATTTCTTTGAAAATATCAAACAATCATCTATAAACCCATTGGTTATTTATCAAAATTTTGATGAAAGCCATCAATTTTTTGAGGTTTTTGAAATAACTAAAAGTAATAATTCTTTGATTTTGATTTCTTCCAAAATATTAAAATTGACAATTTTCTACTTTTAAAATATTAAAAACCTAGAATTGGTTTTTTTTATAAATTCAAATAAATATGCAACCCTTATTAAAACCTTGAGATGCCATATAATTGCATTTGGCAATTAGTGGATGTCCCCCCCACCTTTTTTTTGACAACAAAGGGCGCAAAAGTTGTGTATTCCAACCTTATTTAAGAAGTGACAATGTTTTATTTTAGGATGGATGCCATCTTTTTACTTGTTCCATACGATAGAGCCATACATTTAATTAATCCTTTGGAGTTACATTCATTGTGTGCAACACATTGAATCAATTTCAAGGCCAAGAAGGTTTGTTTTTTACTCTTATAAAACATCCACATGTGGTTTGGAAGATGTGGCAATGTATCAAGGCCACTTGGTTGAATGAACAAACAAATTAGGTTATTGAACATTAGTTTTTCATGAGTTTAAAGTAAAATTTTTTTCCCAAGCTAGGGTTGAAACAACAAGATTTCCATTGTAGCCAATTGTATGAAAATAATGAGGGGATTCAACCTTACTACACCAAAGTATATTGTAATGAATGCCTGATTGGACACATAATTATGAAACTATCATGGCATTCCATCATATTTACACTCAACCCTATATCAAACAACTTTTAATTTATACAAATTTCAAGATCTAAAATTGGAATGCACTTTATTATATATATTACTGTATAACATCATGTACATATATGTATATATATATATATATATATATATATATATATATATATATATATATAACAATATATATATATATATATATATATATATATATATATATATATATATATATATATATATATATATTTATGTTGATTTTAGCTAATGTTGAAAGGAAGTTCACCATTGTACCTCAAGTGCAAGATGCTTGATTTGGTTATTATCAAAAATTATTTTTGATGAATGTACTTTAAGATAAAAAGAAGTAAAGAACATGTCAAGACTTATATCATCATAGTGAGAAAATCAATTACGAAAATCTTATATATCTATAGGTATTATGTCAATGTAATTGTTGGATTATAACTTGATTATGCATAAATATAATTTCTACTTGTAAAGACACATCTATAACAAGTTAACAAGGATTTAATATATTGATGGTTTCAAATACATATGTGCAATAACTTAAAGAAGTTCAATGGACTTTTTGAACATCACAACCAATTATTATTTTTCTAGCTTTTGATTGCATTGGTGAAAGCCATTTTGATTGAATTATTGGAAAGGCTCTTTGAGCATCATACCCAAATATATATGCAACATTCTATTGCAATGTTGAAAGTTATTTTGTTCAAATTAATTTTTTTTAAAGATTTTTTTTTGAATATCAAACCCAACTATTATTTATCTAGTCTCTTGTTACATTAGTGAGAAAGGCTATTATGATATCATTTTATATTATTTTAAATTAGGAAAAATGGGGAGAATCAAGGCCACATGTTCAATTTTTGGGCCTTTTACTAACTCACAAATTTAGGAGGTTGAACATTTGACTATGAAGAATATGGGAAAGAGTTTTTAAATAAATAAATTGTGATAGCATTCCGTAAAAATTATTAAAAAAATTATAATTGCACACAAAACCAATTGTATGTGAAAAACTTTACAAAGGCTATGTGAGCTCCCAATCCATTCACAAATAGAGATTTCAAGCCCTCATTAGTTGCACAAATTAGACATGCACCACATAGTAATCCACCTTCTAGAAAACTTTAAATATAAAAAGAATATGTCCACGAAATTGTAAAGAGTACTCAACACCAAAACTTTGAACATAACACAACAATGAGTGTGTCATAACATGATGAATGTCATTCATGAAATGTCAAACCACCACCTTCATCATAAATCATAATAACTAGTTGTGAAGGTTTTTTTTTTCCCTTCTTGCTTTGTGGCACATGTGGCAATAGCAACCAAAGTGTGGATGTAGAAGTGGCAAAAATTGCAATTTTTTGGAAGACCAAAAATGGCTATAGCCATTATATTCAAAGTAATTTTGGGCAATTTTTTTTAAAGTTTAGTGTTCCTATTGGCACCCATTATTTATACTTGCTTTATATGTTTTGGCCAATACATTTCAAAAGCTATTGTATTCTAACAATTCAAATTCCTTAGCTCCTAGTTATTTGTTGAAAAACATGACATGTAGAGTGTAGAATAACACCCATACCAAATCTAACTACATCCAAAACTTGTTATAGCCATGGAAACCATGAACAAAATAAATACTATAAAACAAACTCATATCAACCTTGACCAATAGCTATCATAACATTTGCCCAACTTTCAAATGTTGTTGCATAAGGAAATGTGTCCAATGTGAAAATTGTTGTGCATACATAACAATAACTAACTGCAAATGTGGATTTAAGCAATTTCATAACTTACTTTTTAAAATTAAAATAGAACTGAAACATGGCCCATCCTTGATGGATCCCAAAACATGCATCATAGCAATCTCAACTATCTTTAAATACTTTGGAAGGTATGGGACAAGAGATGAGAAACATTGATCACATTTCACAAACGAATCAAAGGATTCACAGCATGGATTCACTTTATCAACTACCAACACCACCACTTCTGCCATCATTTGATAAGCATTTGATTTCATGGTAAGTTTAAAGAGTCCTTGTTGTGCATCTAAATCCCAACTTGAAATAACAAGTACCCCAAAGCAGAATTGCCATTTTTTGAATTCCATATGTGTGCTCACTATTATAAAAGTCCTTCAACACCTACAAATGTCAAGGAAATGTAATGTTTACATCCGCCTACAACCAATATTAGGGATAAAAAAATCCTATGGCATTTAATACTATTTGCTCAAGAAATTGAACATCAAGTTCTTCAATTAACCAAACAATTACCATTACCATTTCCAACTTCAAGCCACACACCAAATTTTTGCAAAACTTAGATTTTTACTTAGATTTGAAGCTCTATTCCCATCTAGTCAATCTTAATAGAGTTAAAAAAATGATTTTAGAACTAATGGAATTAAAACAACCTTTGGATTCATGACAAACCAAATTCATGAAAAACATTTCTTACAATTACATTCAACTTTTACAAGTTAAAGAACATGAGCAAAGGTAACCTATGTCACTAGGAGCATCGCACTTGTTTTTAAACATATGGCATCCCAATGTGCCTAGATTTTCTCCCCATTCAGCATGAAGGCAAGGTGCTCTATGGAATCATTGTTATAGTCTATGATCCACTTCATGTGGATTTGCCAATGGTCACATACCATCAACTTGTTTAATGACCAAAACTCATCACCACTGAAATTTGTGTTGTTATCACAATATAATTTGTACAATTGACCCTAACACACCTTTACTGTTGCAATGAAATTAGATATAAAAACATCTTGCCTTTGCATAAACTTTAGCAAAGAACCAATTGCTTCCATCAATGGAAGCATAGTAATAAGTCCAAAGAGAAGGTGCATGTTCATGAGAAGGGTCAAATTGACTTGTATAGGAGCAAAACATTCCATCAAATTAAAGTATTAGAAAATTAAATAGACTAATGTAATCTAGGTTCTAAACATTCCTGAGTTGTAATAGATTTTGGACTTATATAAGATAAATAACCTCCATCAAATTTTGGAGTTGTAGACTCTAGTTCATGACATTTGGAATCTAAGGTTCTATATAAACAAACACAAGAAATCAAACATATTCAGCTTCAAACATCATGCATACAATGTTTTTCAAATGTCGTAAGCTTCAAAAAAGGTCTCATCTCAATTGGAATTATGCAAATTCTTTCAAAATGGAATTCGGTGCATAAATACAATGTGCAAATAAGTAAGCCAAACAAGGTTGAAGCTTTTCATTCACCGACAACTTAAACTGCCACAATTAAACTTAACAATCTAAATTAAATCAGACAAGGACCTAAATAATCATGTTGTAGAAATTAAATTTACAACAACGCCATTTAATGAAGTTGCAAATCATTGGGTTTTGGAATATAAATTGACTAAATGATAGAATGAAAAAAAAGATCAAATGAAATTAAAAATTATGCCCATTGCCATTGAAGCTAACTCACATCAAGCTTAAGGAAGATGGTAATCCCATTAGAACAGTCTAAATAATTTACCATTGTCCGACCTTAATGACTCTAGTCACTAATGTTTTAAAAACTTAGCAATAAAACCCCTTATAAAACTTGTATCACAATTCATTCTAGTCCATTTAAACTTTTAACCAAAGCACCAACTTCAATACTTTTTGAACTATTTAATAAATTACACCACAATTTGATAGCATAAAATTTTGTAAATTGAATTTCTTGTTGCCCATTGCTCGTAGCAAGACCAATTATGCATCAACATCCCTCCATCCGTAAACAACGAATCCACTCATGAGATTCACTCTTAAGGCCACTCAATGAACTACCAAATTTTAAAAGAAATAAAATAAGGGAGCCAAAGAAGAAATCTTTTTATTATTTTTAGGTAAACAAAAAGCTTTGACGCAAAGGAAACTTTCCAAATTCAATAGGGCAACCTCATAAACCTTCTATAGAAACAAACCTAAAGCAAACATATAATAAAAATACTCACATATAGAAAAATCAAAGTCATTTGTGACTAAACGACTTGTAATTAAAAAGTTTATCCCATATGTTTTGGCTTTCATTCTCATCTTGAAAAGTATATAATTAAATAAGTAAGTGACAACTAACTAGCTAATTAAATAGTTGACTAATGAACTAATAAATCAACTAATTAACTAATAAAATTATTAATTATTTAATGAATAAAATATAGATAAATTAATTAATAAATTTGCTACTTAATTAATCAATAGCTAAACTAAAAACTAACTAATTATTTATAGTAATAATCATCAATATATTATGATTATTCAATTAATTATATTATTAAATAATATTTATTTATTAGCTAGATAAACAATAATCATATTTAGTTTTAATTATATATTAACTATAATGATCTATCAACCAATTTAATTAATTAGTAATTGGTTAATATTTTAATAATAACTAATTATTAACTATTAATTATAAATATTGAGTACTAGTGTTTTAAATTTAATAATATAATTAAAACCTAGCCTAGGTTAACTATTTTATTTTTATTATTCATATTATTACTTCACTCATTATAGTTATTTATGAGCTCTAACATTAAATATTTTATATTTCTAATAAATTTATTTTTCCTTTGAAAATAATTTTTTCATTTGCATAATAATTTATTATATTTCCATTCTAACTACTACAGTAATTATTATAAAATAATAAAACAGAAAATAAAAATTATACATCAGTCATTTATTATAATCATTGAGTAATTCATAATTAATAAATATTAATTATAAAATTGAAATATAAAAATTTATATTTATATAAATATTTCCTGGTAATTATTATAATATAATAATATTTCATAATTGATTACTTATAGTAATATATAAAAAATTGTAGCTAGCTTAGGTTACTTGTTATTATTATTAGATACGATTATGTCACTTGTTAGAGCTATTATGATTTATTATAATTATTTTTCCTATCATTATAGTATCATCATCATTTTGATCATTATGTAGTAAAAAAATATTATTTAAAAAAATTTAATCAAAGATGATTTTGAAATTTAGTTTTTATTACATGTAATTAAATATTAATACATAATATTAATATTAATATTAATAAATTTCATTTGTCATTTTAAGAAATATAATAAGATGGTGTAATATGGGCACAATATATTTGGTAAATATTTTACATAAAATTTTAATATGCTCAAAATATACATTAATTAGTGTAACCATAATATCGAAGCCATTTATGCTAATAATATTACTTGAATACACATATAATATGGTTGTTCATATACATTCAAAATATACATTTATAAATCCTAATACACCCAACTATATTCTTTAGAATTCACAAAATACACCTTTGTATATTCATAAGGTTGCAACTAAATTGGTCATGTTTGTAACTAATGGGACATAAATTGTTTTTCTTAGATGCAAACCAAATTAAATGTTGTTCACATGTATAGAATAAACATCAAAATAGTCACAAACTAGTTATAGTGTAATCGCAAATATGATCAACACAAGAAATAGTTGTAAAAATGTCCAAATATAGTTGTAAATAATTAATAGTTGCATATAGTTCCAAATAGAGTGGTTACATTTTGGCCAATTTCCACTAGTGGTATAGTGGCAATAGGGGTTGTAGTTGATTATGGTTGGACTAGAATCAAAATCCCCTCCTCCATACTAAATTCAACCTCCAAATTGGCATGCCCATCCTTGAATGTTGTGTCGGAAAGTTCCTAATCTATTGCTTCACCAAAAACAACCGTAACTTCAGTAGGCATATGGGCTAAAACAAGTGTAGTACCTTTTACTTTGCTAGAACCGTTTGCAGCACCGAAGAAAACCCCAGTACCAAGAACTACTTCCGGTTTACTGGGTCACAATTCCGGTGTGACTATCGAATCCACCTCTATTTTCCCGCCTTCACTCTACTCTTCACTTCCATGCATGTTAGATTCAAATGTAGATTTGGTTTACATTTTGCCAGGCTTGGAAGGCGATATCAGTTGTTAGTAGGTCTCCAAACATAAGCGGTACAACTCTTCGTCTTTTTAGTAGGATTCAAATGCCTCCCAGATAATTTCTCTAACTTGTTCTTTGTACAGGTCCCATTGCTCGACTTGATTCCTTTTTCTCCTCTTCTGATAAATCAAAAGTTCAACCTTCATAAATGCATGTTCCATTTTCAAGTTGTCAAACTCTTCCATCTAGTAGTGGTAGAGGTTTACAAGCTTCGCCCTCTGCCTTAAAGCCCTCATCTCTTCTACTAGCGCATCCAACTCTTCTTGAATCACATTCAGGTTCTTCCAAACCTCCTTTAATCTTGTTGTAGCACCCGAGTTTTTTCAATTAATCGCTATAGCTCTAGTTACTATTTTTTTGTGGTTTTGATAAGAGATTCATTTTGTTATTCCAATCGCTATACTTTCCTTTTGGTTGAAATAAATAACTTTTTAGTAAAGGTCAAAGATTGTTCCATCGCCTTCCGATTTGCTTGCTCCTACTCCAAAGCCTGCTTAAGCTTTGCTCGTACCGAATTGATGGAACCCAACGTCTTACCAATTTTGGTAAGGCGTTTGTGAAGATTTGATAACTCATTCTAGTAGTTGGAGTTTTCAGTTTCTAATTTCAATACCCTTTTTCCTATGCCTTCCAAGTTCTACAGTTTTATTTGTAGATGTTGTATGGTAAGAACGTCCTATCGGTTGGCCTTATGTAGTTGCAATAGTTGGCCTTTCAAACCTGTTAACTCTTGTAAATTTTTCTGCATCACTTCCTTTGTAGCCTCCTTTTCGATTGTGGCCAATCAAAAAGTTGTTGAAATGTTACCCACTATATAGGCAAATTCTTTGAACCAAAGTAGGTGGTCCTGTAAACCTTTCAGTGAAGACAAAATCGAAGGAGTTAGGACCCTTTTGGTTTCGGTTGGTGAAGGAAAAATTCACCCCATACCGAAAATGAGGTATTAAAAGGGTGGTGTTCTTCGGTGGCCTCACTTAAACTCTATATAAGGTTGCCACCAAAAAAATATTTCGGTGGAGTATCCATTTCCAGTATATCGCCTACCAGGATTGCCTTTCCTTCCAACCATCAATGTAGTTGGCTAAAAAGGTTTGCAGGGGTTTTTGCCATACTTGCATGCATTGAACGTGGTTTTGGTTGAAGTCTTACATTGGAAATTCCTTCAATCTGAATCAGATTCAAACTTCATGTTCTTCCCTTCGTCTGAGGACTTGATGCTTTTAGTGATTACTTCGTTGAAGTGTGTTTTTGTTAAGGGAGTAGGAAAAATATATAAGTTTTGGGGCTTACAAGGCATTATGGATAAGAATAGGCCATTAGACAATTGGGGGTTTAAATTTTGAATTATTGTTGAGTTTTGTTTTGTTATTCTTATTGATGGTGACTTGGGGATTGCTTAAGAGTGGGAGTTTTGGGAAAGTTGAGGACATTCATAAACACACATTTTTGGAGTAAGAGTAGAAATGTAGGTACTTTGAAAAAAACTATAGATTTTAATGTTGAATATTACAAAGTTGATTTGCTATTTGATTACACTTCCGTAGAACATGGATTTTTATTGTAATTTTGTTGAAGTTTTTGGTAAACAAGGAAGTATAGACTTCTCCATTAATTTCTACATTCAATTTGATGTGTGAATCATTTGTTGTATTAAAAATATCATGAAAATAAATTATAATTTTGTTTGTAGTTTTTGACATTATATTCTAAATTACAAATTCTGGTTATGAGAAATAATCATGAATTCAGTGTATTGATGAACTACAAATAGATGTGTGTTTGTAATCAATGCAAAGATGTGAATGAATGTATATTTGTAATGCAAATGAAGAACAATTTTTGAGGTTGAATTTCATCTACTTACATCAAAATAAAGTCTTATTGCCCAAGGACCTCATGATCATGGTTAAAACGAATGAAAGGTTTGAACATGTACACAAAGTACACAACACTAGAATCCTAGAAGCATTATTTGATGAAATTTATAAAAAAAGTGGTATAGTTATGTACTAATATAGGTCTAGTGAAAGTGTAGTCATGACCATGTTTTCAAAAATGACCCTTGATCGTGGAGTAGCACAATACAAGCCTCCTGCCTCCACAACAAAATGTGCATGGGCATCTATATTTCCTTAACCCAAAATGATTGGCAGTGTATTATTCAAATATGTGGAATGTTTTTGCCCAAGTTTATTTTTGAGATATAGGTTGCAGATCGGGTTTGATTGGTTCCATGAGGTGTAATAGCAACACTAGATCTTGAATGTATTGCTAGATTTCCAACACTAAATAACATTAGGTTGAAGTTCTTCAAATTGGTATAGAAACCTAAGTGATGGTTGCATTTCTAACAATTGAAGTTATACATGGATTGAAAAATATATACTTGGTAAGAACTAGAAGCAAAATTGGTTGTTGAACTTGGGTCCAACTAGAGGTTGGAAAAACTATTAATTGGCAAGGAGATCAATGAATCCTTGGCATACCTGTTTAGGTCATGTCCTTTCCCATGTTCATGTTTTGCAGCATGCTGCCATGATTTATTGAAAATAGAACCTTCTTCATAATCATGGCACTATAAGAACCATCCAAATGAGTCATCAAATACATGTAAAAAATGCATATACCAAGTCCACAATTCTAGTTTTATGAGTTGTAATTGTTAGATAATCTTGCACTATATGTAATTGCTCCAGCGCTACTTATATGGTAAAACCTTGCTTGACTTGGCTCTTAGGTCAGATATGTAGGGGTTAAAGTTTTGATTTACATTATACGAAGAACTACAAATCCGATTATGTGCTCCCCATGCTATAAGCTATGTCCAACAAAATATTTATCAATCACACAAATTACTAGAAATCTTGTCATTTGCAACCAAGCCTTGCGTGACCAAATGTCACCTATGACTATAAATGGTTGCCTATGTAACTACTTTTCAAATTTGGATAAAATTTGGTCTTCTTTTCAACTAGGTTCCAACTATAACCTATTTCATCCTTAAATTGTGTTATTTTTTATATTTTTTTTATTTTTTTACAACATTGTATATACATTTAATTGCAAATGTAACTAAGATAGTCACATGTTAGTTGTATAAGGTATCTAGGCTACCTAGCTAGCAAGGACATACCTAGATATATATATACCTATCTACCTATTAGTACCTACCTACCTACCTATAAGCCTAAGCCACATGGTACTTAGTTTAGGCTTGGTGACATGTGGCATTGTTTACATCTACATATAAGCCTAGATATGACATGTGGAACATAGGTTAAGCCCAAGCCATGTAATGTGGCATTTATGTTAGGCTTAGGCCATGCCATGTGCCACCTAACGTAAGCTATGACATGTGGCATCTAAGCAAGGCATAGGACATGCCACATATGTTAAGCCTAGGCCATGCCGTGTGGCACATAAGCTAGGTTTAAGCCATCCCACATGACACTTAGGCACAACATCATACATGCCACATGGCACATATGTTCGACCTAAGCCATGCCACATGACACATAGGCTACATTTCAGCCATGCCACATGGCATTTGTGTTAGGCCTGAGCCATGTCACATGACACATAATCTAAGCTATGACATGCCACATGGCACCTAGCTTAACCTAGGTGATGTTGTGTGGCACCTAGGCTAGGCTAAAACATGCCACCTGGCACCTAAATTAAGCTAGGACATGCCATGTGACATTTTAATTAAGTTAAAACATGCCATGTGGCACCAAGGTTAATTTTATCCATGCCACATGGCACCTAGGCTAGGCTTAAACCATGCCATGTGGCACATATGCTAGGTCTAGGACATGCCATATGGCAACTAGGCAAGGCTTTGGCCATGCCATATGGCAATTATATATGACATGCCATGTGACACTTAAGCTATACTAGACATGCCACACAGCACATAGACTAGGCTTAGGCCATGCCATGTGGCACCTAATTAACCTTTTTCCATGCCACATGGCAACATGATTAAACTAGGTGCCGCATCATAAAATGTGTTAATTAATAGGCTAGGTTAGTAAGTTGTAAGTTAGGTTAAAAGTAGTAGGTTAAATTAGATAGTCATTAGTAGCCTAAGTAGTTGCACGACTAGTTGCAACTATAAAATTAATCCCATATCTTTTGCTTCCCATTTTAATTTTGTCAACTACATAAGGAGGTGCCCTAGGAACACAATGTATAAATTAAAATGCAATTGCATTTTGGGATGAACCAATTAAAAGAACTCAAGCTTAATTAAACCCAAAAAGAAATATGGTATTTTTAATAGATGCCATGTGGTTTAAATCTAGGCCTAGCTTAAGCGGCATAGCTCTAACCTAGCCTATGTGCCATGCAGCCAAAATCTAGGCCTAGCCTAAAAGTAGCACATGGCATATGTGTAGACCTAAATAAACTAAGTGCCACATGGCACCTAGGTTTAGACATGTGCCACATGGCTTATGTTTAAACTTATGTCCCATGTAAGTTATATAGGTGCCATGTGGCGTAGGTCAAGTGGGTGCCACATGGCAAAATGCAATTGGTGGCCAATATAGCTACAATTTTAGTTGCAAAATTGTTCATGTATACATTATACGATTGCCATATATGTATTTGATGAAAAAAAAATTCATTCGTTACATGCAATTGGTGTTCACATGCGATTTATCATTTGCTACTACAACCAATTTAGTCACAAATGTCATTTGTGACTAAAAACTAGTTGCAAACGATAGTCACATGCAATAATATTTCTATTAGTGACATGATCGATAGCTTGAAGTCTTATTGACAATTAATCACATTCACAAAGGTGCTTCAAAACAAGGAATTCTTGCATGACATTTTTGGCTATATTGTGGCCAATTTAACACATGTTCATTTACATTCTATATCTAGTCAAACATACGAACTCCAAATACATGTACATATGCTAGAGAACTACTAGAAATCACATCATCACCAATGAACAATAAAGAAAAAGTAAAGTTATGACATGGTATGCATACATTATCCTTGATAGAATTGAAAAGGTATTAGTTTCCACTTACTTTCCATAGCTCTCCATGCACTCTAGTTCAAACACCACTCTATATTCATTATGAAGTGTTTGAATAAGGCGGTTCAAAAATGAAAACTCGCAAGAATATGCTGCAAATCATTCTTGAAATATCCACCAACATAGACATTAACCTTAAAACTAGTAGCAACGTTGAGATTCCACCAATTATTTAAATCATTCAATTACTAGATTATGGTGGATAGTGTAGGTAATCAAGCTATCATAAATTATACACAAGTAGGTCCTGCACTAGTTCAAAAGAATTGAAATACGTGTGTACTATAAGGAGACATTTATTTTGTCTATTTAACTTCTTCTAATATTGTTGCTAGGAACTTTGATCCTTAGCATCTTCTTATTATGCAATGGTGGAAAATGATGTTGACAACCTTGCACATGATCTGAACAAACAAAGATGCTTTTGTAGTAGTACTCGTTGTGCACACTATTTAGGATTTTCACCCAATGGTTCTCTTTGCACGATTTGGCCCCAAGATCATTTATCACTTGATCATGGTCCCAACTTGATCAAACTTGTATGTGGCCATAACAACTCATGTGAATCCCACTTGGTTGAATTGGATTGATCATCAATTCAACACAAACTTTAGATCATTAAATCTACAAAAAATCAACCAAACCAAGTAGAACATGCAAGCATCTAGTCCATTTGGATACAAATGAAAATGTGTGCCATGGTTGCACCAACTGCATATGTAACTATTAATTTCATGTGAAGTAATTTGTCATGCCAGAAGTAAACATTGGTTTAGCAATGCCACATGTTCCTTGTCAAGTGTCGACAAAATCTACCAAATTATCCACTAATGTTAAAGTTTGAAATTGAATGCGTTAGACCACAATGGTACCGATGGATCAAATTTCATACCTGAACAACAACTCTTCAAGGTTTAAATAATAAAAAAGATAACATTGGAAGAAAATTACCAACATTATTTTCCAATTAAATAATGTAATCTTCAAGCATCAAATGTCATTTCCTTACCTATGTGGCATGATATATGACAAGGAATAGAAGATTTTGAAATCTGTGTAGTTGATGTTGAAACCTGCTATTTCCCATAGTTGTTACATTGATCTTAAGAATTTTGAAAGGTCACACATATTTCACAAACAATTATGATCATGACATAACACATCTTTGATCACAATGGTAGATTCATTATCAAAATTTCTTTGAATGCAGCTATTTTGTTGCAATTCTTGAGGGGACTTGGCCTTAAATCAACATCTAATTGAGGTCACAAAACTAATTTGCAACATTTATAAAGTTGGGTTATAATTTAGTTATTGTTTGTACATACCCATTGAATGTTAAGTGGCTCTTCAACAAATTTCATACCAAGGTAGTAACTCTTCAAGGTATAAATGGAATCAAATAACCTTACGAAAACCCGCACAACTCCAAATGAGTTCTTCAAGTTCATCAAGTAAATCTCTTTACTAACATGTTTGAAAATATATGATTGGGAAGAGAAAATGGTGAAACTTGTAACAACTTCCCATTGATTTATCATTGACCTTGATCATAACAAAAAATCCACCTTCGGGTCATATTGAACATGATTTATGATAGATATTTGATCACACTAGTGGCAAATTGCTCATGAAATTATAGTCACAAAATTATGCAACAAATAGGCATATTTGAAGAACCATTTTGCAATACAAAGTGTTTCAAACAAATGGACATTTTTAATTCATGGCACATTTAAAGGTTTTGGCAATTCTACTTGACTTACAAATTGGGGAAAAACAAATTGATTCATGCCACAACCATGTCAATCTTAAAATGGTATATTGGCCTTGAATATGCATCGATGTTCATAATGTCTAGTGTTTGGTAGAACTCATATGTTCACCATGACTATGTGATTTGATTAAACTACAACTTTGTTCAACATCCCACATTTGTAAGTATACCTTCATTTCAATATCTCTTCCAACACACATTTGTAAACTAATATTTCATTCTACACACATTTGTAAGCATATCATGTACATAAATAGTTGTGAAAATCTCATTAACAATTTCCAAAATTTTGTAAGGTTTTGCAGATTACAATAAACAAAGAAAAGCCGATCCAAAAATGAAAAACTGCATACAAGTTTGATCGATAGCATTTGAATTATAACTTGATTGTAATTGGGCACACCATTGCTAAATTGAGATGTTGCAATTCTTGTAGAAAAAGGGGTTTCATCATTAGATCACTAGCATGCAACATAATGCACATAAAAAAAGGCACCAACAGTGGTGTGAGGTGATAATGAAAAAGCTTTCATCATAAATTTAGGGTTACAGGTCTTTTCGTGGTATAGTGAAAACTATCAAATTGAACACTCGTTATGAATGAACCCCTCCTTACGTTGAACATTTCATGACGCACGATGATTTTGGCCATATTAATAGACCTTCTCAGAATGAACCCCATAACTTTGAACATTAAACACAAATTCCGGAACGCTCCACTGAAATAATCCTTGTCACATTGAACACCTACGTGAGTCACTCCGTGAATACAACAGTCATTTCACAGTTCATTTGGATTTTGTCATACAATAGCTGTAACACATTCAAGTGTTGTTCAAAAAGAAGAAAGACTCGAACCATGAGTGGAAAAAGAAAGTACACCAAAAAAACATTAACAGAAAAGGCCAAAACATTGCAAGATTTGGACAGTGGGATGTCTGTGAAAGCTTGCACTGCAAAGTATTCTATCTTCATTAGTACGATTGTCAACTGGAAAAAAAACAAGAGCGAGATTATAAGTTCTATTTCTGAATTCACAAGTCTTTCTCAAAAAAGACCTGCGCGAATCAGCGGCAACGGCAAGGTCATAGATGAAAGAGTTTATGAATGGTTCACCAACGCTCGTTGTCGAAACATTCCCATTTTTGGCCCAATTTTGTAAACCAAAGCTCTACAAGTGGTGGCCAACATTGGTTTGAATGATTTTAGGGCATCGAATGGTTGGTTGGAGGCGTTTCGCAAGGCCATTGTATACAATTTCGTTTGTTGTCTGGAGAAAACACTGGAATGGACAAAAATGTCGTCAACCAATGGAAACGGAACTTGCCCAACATTATTCAAGGCTACGACACAAGGGATATTTGGAACATGGAAGAAATTGGACTTCTCTGGAAAGGTGTGCCAAACTGTAGCTTGGTACTATAAGATCAAAAATGCAAAGTAGGCAAGTTGGCCAAGGAGAGACTTACCATTGTTCTTTTTTGTTCAACAACTAGTGAGAAGTTTAAACCACTAGTGATTGGCAAGTCGCAGATGCCACGAGCTTTCAACAAACAACCGCCTTGTCAAGTCAATTGGAAGGCAAACTCCAAAGCATGGATGACAGGAACGATATTTCTGGAATATCTTCAGAAATTCAACGCCAAAATGCAGATTGAAAATCGAAAGGCCCTTATTCTTCTCGACAATGCCCCTTGTCATCCAGAAATGGAGCTTTCCAATGTCGAACTTGTTTTCCTTCCACCAAACACGACGGCAAGGACCCAACCTTTGCATTCTGGAATCATATGAAACTTTAAGGTTAAATATCACAAGATGCTTCTTGAATTTCTTTTATCCCATGAAGATGTGATTGTTTTAGTTGATGCTATAAAAAAGGTAAATGTTGGTGACACCGCTGACTAGGTCTCTCAAAGTTGGGACCAAGTCGTTGTTTCAACCATTAAAAACTGCTTCCGAAAGGCAGGTCTAAACGAAAATGCAGCAGGACCAAAACAAGATGACCGATCGACTCAAGATCAAGAAGAGATGTTCCATCTTGTTAGAGCAACATGAATAGAAATGGAAGAAAAAACTGTAATTAAGGGCATTCCAGCTTTTGAGACTTTGGATGATGGTTGGGAAGAAGCAATCTTATTTGTGCCACAGGTGGAATTTGAGATTGAAGAGGAAGAACCATAAATTCTGCTACCCAAGCCAACAATCATAGAAGTGTTAAAAGCATTTCAAATTCTTTCGAATTTTACAACAACTGAGTAGCTGGATGAAGTCATTCCACTATTGTCACAAATGCGCAAGCATCTCATAAAACATCGAATGCAAACGTCCAAGACTGTGACAATCGATCAGTTCTTTCACAAAACCCAATAAAACACCAATTTTTACTATCATTCTTAGAATGAACACCTTCTTACTTTGAACACTTTGAACTGAACATAGATGTGTTCAATCCAGGCAGGTTTCATTGTATGTAAAAACAATTTTTTCCCACGATAAGTCATTTATTAGTCCACTTCCATCCCTACCTTAATCATAATTAATCACATGGATGAAACTTGCGAGTTGGATGTACAACTGCTAATGTTGTAGATGCACGCCTTTGGTGATGTACATAGTTTGAAATGATTTGATCTTTCACATGTGGGCTCAATGGTATAAAATGATACAGGTTGCAAGGACATTGTAAATGTGTATGATAAGTTGAGGATTGCAAACATTGCTCGCAACAACTTCCTAAAGTCTTTGAACTTGCCTATTGACAAACTAAGGTACTTCTTTTGGTTTTATATCACCCATCCTGGGTGTTTGCTCCAAACATGTTAGAATGATGTTCTACCACATAGGACGACCATGTTGTGAACATCTCTTGTGGTTTTTGTCTTTATGTGTTTTTGCAACATTTTCTTTTTTGTTGTGGTATGGCAACACAATGTTAGGTCGAGGTGAGAATGCAATATTGAGAAAGTTGGAGGTAGGTCAATTTAACCAATTGTTTGACCTTTGACTGTAGGAGTACTATGCACACAATTTGTAAGAAGAAAGCAATGATAAATAATATTGTTAAAGGTATTGAGGAGTTTAAAACAAACACATGTAGTAGTTTACGATGTAGGAAAAAGTTACATGTTTATGTCCATGAGTTTTCATCTTCTAAAAGTGAAAAACACTTGGGCTTGCCATCTTCAAGTAATGAAAAACACTCAAGTTCACCATCAAAATCTAAGGTGGGAGAGGAACCCAAATCTTCATCATCAAAAGACACTAATGATTTGAAGAAAGGAGGTATTCAATTATTGAAAAGGTGTGTGCATAAGAACCAAAAGGTAGGCTCTTGCACACAATACTTACCTATTTTACACCTCTTGCACATGTGTTAAACAAAACTATAAAAAAGATCTAGAGCTTTGAGTTGTTAGATATGTGAACATTCCTTCTTTGTTTAGTTACTTAAAATAAAACATTGTTTATGTTGTCTTGAAGTCTATAATTGCTACAACTCCATTCAAAGATTTGGTAGACTGTAGAAGTGTTGCACCTTTATACATTTGTTGCAACAAAGCCAATTTTAACACTAGATTGTGAGGAATAAAAAGTACTATATTCCATGAATTGTTTCAATTTATTGACTTATAACTCCAATGAATATATTCTACACACCTTTTTAGAACATGTTATGGCTAGTAGGCTTTTAAAACCTTTTTTGTTAGTGCTTGATTTACAAGTTGGTTAAAGTCCAACAAACCTAGTATCTATTCAAGATTGTTGATGGTTTTGCCTCAAAATGGTAGTTTCTAGATTTAGCGAGTTGTAGTATATGCGATGGTACATGTGATGATGTATGTATACTTTGTTTTGTAAAAAGTAGAGCTTCCTAGACCTTGGAAGCTAAGAACCACCTTTGTGACGAATACAATGTCAAAGCATGTTGCCAAAATCCCTAAGCTACAAGGTGATAATGAAAATATTTGGACTATTGCTTTAGACACATTTGAGGAGGGACAACATGATGTAAAATCATCATTAATGGGTGATGATAGTGACCATGGAGATTTGATTGGTGCAACTCACACTCAAGTGCAAATGTTAGCAAATGTTTTTTATGCCAAAACCAAGTCGATATAAGCCTAATTCTTTCACACCCACCATTCAACTCTTTGGTATTATGCAATATTAAGGATTGTGTGAGTTGCCATGCGCACTAGCCAATCTTATTATTTCTACATAACTTTATGGTTTTAACAATGTTGTGTTTGGAAATATTGCGAACATTTGTTTTGGACTACAAGTTGGAATGAAGGGTGGAATGGTGGGTTTTTCAAGCATCAACATGGTGCAATGGAATCCATTGCAACAATTACAAGCAATGCAAGCATTGCAAACATTTGACAATCTTAGGGGTTGGCCAATTTGGACAACAAGGGATTGGAAGTATGCCAACGTTAAATGGACAACTATATCAACAAGGACAAGGGTGAATGTCAAACCTTTCCTAGCCACTTGGAATGGTGGGAACATATCCGCCTATCTATCAAAACAACACACAACATGAAAGTTTGGGGTCTCATGATGTTTTGAGGTTTAAATCTATTTCAAGGGAGGACAAGGTTATAATAGTGGGGATGAGCAAGAAGGAATGTGCAATTACACAACGCAAAGCACATAGGAACATTATGAATAATGCACAAAAGATGGCTATAACTAAAAAAGCCAATGGGCATAAGCCTTTTTTTGTCACTTGTGATTCATCCAAAAAACCCAAACCCCCCCATCACAATATTTGAGTTAACATGTTACATGGGCATTGTATTATATTGGACCTGAGTGTGGACAACATCAATGCCCAACCCCATGCATTGATGAATGAGGTCAAAAGTAGGCTAGAAGATAATTGGGAGTATGTCAAGTATGACTTGGCATATGAGGAATTCAAGGTGTAGGTTAATATCTACGTGAAGAATAGGAGGCATGCCTTGAAACTTTTGATAGAAGTAGGGGGAATGAGGCTTGATCATTGTGCAGAAGATCATGGGGAGAATATGAAAAGGTTCATTGCTTCTGATGCAAAACAACGTGAAGCTATGAAGAATCATGCAATGCGAACGCTAGTGAGCACTCCACATCACTTTGGTCATGGTGGTGATATAGGAGTAGTAGGACGATTAGTGAGATCAAAGTAGTTTGTGAAGAGGAATTTGTTGTTGATTTAATGAAAATTGTCTTTGCAATTGGTTGTTTGAGTTGAATTAGCATTTGTAATGGGTTGTTTCAGTCATCATGTACTCAAGAGCTTGGAAACTGCAATTTGTAGGAAACATAATTAGGAAGGCCCCCTACATCAGCTGAGTTAAATGTAGAGCTCAACAAAAACAAAGGTGGCCCAAGGTCGACACCGTCATATTCAAAACGTGTTATGTCCCCTTCTATTGTTATGGTAAGAATTCATTTGATGATCCTTATTACGGTTTTAGTACTTGAATGCAAATTGTAACATAAAGTTTGTGTTGATTTTGGAGGTATATAGTTAGTGATATTATTTGTCATGATGAAAGTACACAACCAAAATCAGATTGCAAATTGTTTCCTAGTGTTGGTTAGTATCAAAACATTGAATGTCAACTTGTTTTTTTTATTTTGGTTGTTGTACTCACCATCTCACCATCATCACCATTTGAAGAAGTCCATCAATCCATAGAATTCATTAACAGTAATGCATTTGTGAAGCACATAGAATGCGGGTCCTTCAGTCAAAATCAAACGAAGCTTGACATTTGCAATCAATCTTTGTGCAATCTCTGCACAATCATTTTATGATGATACCTGGGTGCTCAATATATCTATTGTTTGGTGATCTTCCTCTCCTATCTTTTGATCAACACTTCCTTTCTCCTTCCCCTATAAGCATTCATGGTTATCTCCATTCTCCTCGTTTTCTTCCTCTTTTGTTATTCAATTATTGTTGCATTTGGGTGATGAATTGGTTGTTTGTTTTGTCCCCTCTTGTTTAATATGGCTCATTTGAATGTGTTGTGAGGAGGTTATATCCACAACATTGTGTGGTACAATGATGTCCAAGAAAGGCTTTGTCCATGTTTCATCTTCTTGGGTTGATGTTCTAGCTCAATGTTTAAAGGGTTATTAAGAACTTGAAGGCTAGAGAATGAACTACAGTTAATGGTGGTGGATATTGTCTTTAGACAATAAAGGTTATTAGCTCATTTTGGGAAGCTTTTGAATACTTGGAGTGTTATGATAGTCAAATTATTTTTTGATATAATATGTATTGAAGCACTGAAAGTTGGATTGTTTTTTTATTTTGGTTGGTATTGAGGCACTGAATGTCAAATTGCTATCTAATTTTGGTTGATATCAAGGCATTGATAGTCATATTATTTTTTGATACTTCTATCAAGAGGCATTGAAAGTTAAATTGTTTTAAAAATTTGGTTGGTAATGCTCAAGTCATTGAATGTCAAATTACTTTATGATTTTGGTTAATATTGAAGCATTCACTTGGTCAAATTTCTTTTTTTTGGTACACTTTACCATGGGAGCTATAAACAAAACCAACCAATTTCATTAAAAAATTTATTGGCATTAATTTCAACATGTTTTATTGGTGGTTATCTTCCTTTGAATGGGTAAAGTAGTGTTGGTGTCTCTGAATTAATCAACATGAATTGTTAGTAGTGGATTTTCTTTTAACACAAAATGTTATTCAAATTCAAGTGCAAGGTTGCAATTGACCAAATTTAAGGTTAGTTTTAGAAGCACATTATGTGGTTATGCCTAAATGACATATCTTGCTTCTATTTTTCCAAATCTTATTTGCATCATTTAACCAACTAAAATGTATGTAGTGACATCTTTGGTTGTGGGTGTTGGTAATGCATGTTAAAGGGAATTATAGGATTATATCTTTGTTTTAAGTCATCATAATTGTTCCTACATGAGCTTGCAATAGTATAGGTCATGAGTTTGCTATTAGCCACTTCATGATTTTTTATGACGAAAACACATGAAATATTGGATTATTGTTTGGTTTATTTCATTCATTGTAGTTACATGCTCAAATGTAACGTATGCATGCTAATATTGCGGTGCTATATGTGTAGGTGGGTTCAATTACCAAGTATCAAAGGACCGCAACCCAATGCATGCCTTCTAGTCCACGTGAGACAAATACTTGGAATCAAAGGCTAAATGCATTAGAGGGAATGATGGCTTAGATAGTTGTTGTTGTGACCATAAATAACAACCCACATGTAGCATTAGAAGTCATAATTCAAGAGGAGACCCTTCAAGAGCCATGAACTCCAACTATAGTGAAACAAGGTCTCAAGATCTTGGCAAGACTTTTGAAAATAATGTATTTCCCATCACGAACCCATTGAGCATGTGATCACCAATGTTATGTTCTTTCTTCACCTTCGAACACCTCTTGGGAAGTTTTGAAGTTTTTAACTACATAAAAATTCTATTATATAACCCTAGTTTTAATGTGAATGAAATTATGGACCTCTCATGGTCTTTAGACATGTGTATCTTGACCTAATTACCCTTTCACCATGGTAGAATTTCAAAATTTGTAATCTTTTTGGACATCTTCATGTCAAATGTTCTAATTAATTGAGTTAAAATACTTCCATGCCCTAGACTATGGTCTATTATATTGAATTATATAGGCTTTTTCCATTGCTATGACAAGTTGTTATGAAGATGCTATGAGGGGTTGCCATGTGGTTTTTTATATTTTGTGTAGGAATATGGAAATGAAAGTATTGGCCCTTCAAAATTAGTGTGTGAAGTTGCAACTATTCAAATGGAAACATTCATTGGCAACCAAAAACAAGGAAGTTCTTTGTTTCATCTAATGTCTAGTTAATAAAAATGCAATCTAGCAAAATAATCCTAGATATTAATGTTGAAGGTACAAATTTTTCTTTCTTTCTTTCAACATTGTGGCCTAGGAGTTCGTTGGAATTGATTGAACACATTGAAATTCAACCTAAAGTATGAGTATGGTCATGTCATATAACAGATTCATGTGGATATAGATGAAGCAAAATTATGATAGACATATCAAGAGGTTAGAAAACTAGAAAGACATCAGTGAAAAGGAAGAGTGGGCTAATAAGATAGGGCTTATCACTCTATTTTTGATGAAGTGGGAAGCACTGATTCCAAATATGATGTTGGAATTTTTGAACATTTTTGTGATCAAGGGCACATATATTATTTTGGTTACAAAGACAAGGTGTATGTGATTATCAAGTAGTTGATTATAGATGCTTTTGGAATCTATGTAGAAAGTTATGTAGAAGACCCAAAAGGGCAAGTTAGTAGACAATAGCATTACAAGCTTTACAAACTTGTAGGATTGCACCAATGAATATTGTAGGAAATTAGTGGAATGTGAAGAGTTTGGGTTTGCCATACTCAATGATATACCCTACAATTATATTTATGATCTATCAGACAGAAAAGGTGACTTACTTTAGCAATAAGAATGCCATAACACTAATGACAGTAGAGAAAGGGAAGAAGGTAGTTTGGGCGCAAATTATGTACAATAGTTTGTGTAGTGAACTAGATTGGTGGTACAAATATGTTAAGGAGAATAAGGGGGACAAGAAGGACACATATTAATCAACCTTGATCTTGGCAAAAAAATTTAAGTATTTATTTTTTTAACAAAAGAACAATCCAAAAAAACCATAGACCAAGATCAAGAGAACCAAAGAGGAGATGCATGCAACATTGGATAACAAAAAAAAATTGTAGTAGAATTTCCAAGGAGTCCTCTAAAGAGGAAGAACAAAATAAAAAAAGGTGGAACCTCAAGATTAGGGGTCAAAAAAGAGCAAGAGAGCATAGAGGCAAGGGCTTAAAAGATGATGAAAGGGAGAGTGGCACCATATGCAATGCTAACATTAGTATAAGTAGGTAGGCAGAGTGTTGATATACCGTAGATGTCATCTCCATCGGAAAAATAGATGAGAGAGCAAAGGCAAAAGATCAGAGGGAGCATGATAGCAAGTATTTAGAGGTTGAAAAACACCCACTAACGAAGGGAGACATATATGAAGACTGGATGGATAATAGTGAAAGTCCATAAAATTTGTAATAGTAGTAACAATAGTAACAACGGCAATAATAAAAACAACAATAGACACAAGGAGGTTTACATGCTAGTGAATTGTAGAAGGGGAGGATGGTAATAAAACTTCCTTTAATAGTATTTAGACCACTAGAAGTACAAATACTAGCTAGCAAACCAAGATCTGCATAAGGACAACCATTTGAGTTTGGGTTGGGGAGCTGAATAGTACAAGAGTTGGGATTTTCTGGAAAGGGATCCAAAAATCCTACAACATAAACAAGTACATTAAGATTTGTGAAAGAGGTAGTTGCAAAGGTGTTGTAAGTTGATAAAACATTTGAATTGTTTTAGACCATGGCTATTGTGAATCTGAATATGGGGAACTTGAATATGGAGGTGAGTTTGAATAACATATTAGCCACAAAAGAAAAAGGGAAGGCAACATTGCAAGAGGAATTGGACAAGGAGAAGGACTTCCAAAAGGAATATAAGCACAATATATAAAATGGACAAATTACTACAGAAAGAAAATGGATGGAGACACTATTTAATTATAAACAATAGTAGGAGGCCTTGAATAGTCAGGTAAAGGCACTTACTAAAGAGAAGAAGGAAAAGGAAAACATACTAATACATCTAGAGTTGATACATTTGAAAAGTGCTTCTTTGTTCAATTATGATTTTTTTAATAAAAAAAACAACAAAGGAAAAAATAGAAAAAATGGTGGAAAAAAATAAGGAGCATCAAAGGAATCTACAATAGTTGCATGCACAACTAGAAAGTGCAAATGAGAGGAAGAAAAGTTTGGATCCAATTTGTGTGAAGGAAAGATTGAAAGATCATAACTAGATGTTGTAGTATTATACTTTCATGAGAATTAAGAGCAAAATGAAACATTTTTATGTAGAGTTTGAAGAGTGGTGGGAAGTTGCAAAAAAATATTTTTCTAAAGAGTTGGAAAAAAATCTAGCCCAACATAGAGTTAATGAGAGAATGTACATGTACAAGCTAGAGGTACATCATAAAACCTTTCCAGATTTTGTATGTGAAAGTCCAATAAACACAGAGACATTGGGCCAAGATGAAGAAAATGAAGCAAGGCCCAGTGGGACATCTCAAGAGGAGGAGGTGTAGGCTGAAGAGCCACAAATGTTCAAGGGAGGAACTCAGGAAGATAAAGAACCACATATGAATCAAGTTCAAGAATAAAAACAGATGAAAACCACTCCAACAACATAAGCAAATTAGTCATAGATGAAGCCACTAGGAGTGGAACCATAAAGAAAGTTACTAGAAGAGAAGGTTACATTACTAGAAGTTTTGTCTTTTGCAACTTGTCTTATGCAACTAAAAAAATCTCACATGCAACTATTTTGGAGTTGCATGCAACATGTGCTGCATGCGACATTTTTTAGTTGCATAAGATAAGTTGCAAAAGACAAAAATTCTAGTAGTGTTAGAAGTATAGAATCAAAAGTAGGTGCAAAACCATAGGTTGTTATACAAAATGAGAGTATAGAAGCTATAGCTGAATAGTTAGAAGCACATGATGTTATACAACAACTACATTTCATTTTTCTATTAATCTAAAAGGATTTCGAGGACGGAATCCAAAATACAAGAGGGTTAATGTTAAGGGAGTAGGTAGTGGGTCAAAACAAATTCAAAGAGCCAAAAGCGTTACTTTACATTAGTCCTACATGTCTTTTTTCCCCAAAATATTTGTTTCATACAAATGAATTTTTGACTGATTGTTTTTGCAACTTATTATAAAAAAATATTAGAATTTCCCCAATCATTAAAAAAAAATCTTAATTAGTTTTGAATAAATAAGAATTTGTAAAAATGTATAGATTCCTTGCAAATTTTGTCACTTTGAAAAATGATGATAATTTGAAATTATATCAAAAAATGTTTATTTTTAAATTTTGAATTTAATGTAATATAAACTACAACTATTTTCAATACATCATGTACATTATACTCCATTTATATGTTGTAAAACACTTCTGAAGTTTTGAAGTTATGAATTTTCAAGTGTACATACTTTGAATTTTCAAAGTTTTAAAAATCCACATTTTGGAAATTGTGAATATTTTTTAACATGTCTAATAGATTATTATCATCTCATTTTTTTACCATCAATTTACTTTTATTATATGAATCCTTTGAAAGTCCTTAGTAAATATGTCCTTTTCTAATGACAGAAATTTTCATTTTCAAAAATTGTTAACTAAACCAAAACTTAAAATTGGATCAAATGGATTTTTAATTTGATTTTCTTGACATTCATGTGTGTCAAAAAGGAATAATGTGCCATGATTACCATAGTTTCAAATGGCAAATAAATAAAAATATTTAATTTTTTATGACATAATCTGACATTCAACACCCTTTGTGGTTCCTTTGATTGTGTTTGACCCAAATTACATAGTTTTTGGGGCTTATAAGGCATTACAGATAGGAATAGGCCATCAGACAATCAGGGGTTTGAATTTTGAATTCTCGTTGAATTTTGTTTTGTTGTTCATGTCGATGGTGACTTGGGGACTACCCAAGAGTGGGAATTTTGGAAAAGTTGAGGACATTTATACACACACATTTTCAAAGTAAGAATAAACATGTAAGTACTTTGTAAAAAAACTACATATTTTAATGTTGAATATTACAACATTGATTTGTTGTTTGATTACACTACCATAGAAAATGGATTTTTGTTGTAATTTTGTTGAAGTTTTTAGTATACAAGGAAGTACAAACTTCTCCATTAATTTCCATATTCAATTTGATGTGTGAATCATCTATGGTATTAAGAAAATCATGAAATTGAATTATAATTATGTTTGTAGTTTTTGAAATTGTATTCCGAATTACAGATTTTGGTTATGAAAAAAATCATGAATATGGTGTATTGATGGACTATAGATAGATGATTGTTTATAATCAATGCAGAGATGTGAATGAATGTATATTTGTAGTGCAAATATGTTGTTATAGTAAGTGTAGAGTGGTTTTGGAGGAATTAAATCCACATCTACCAATTTCCTTAGGGATGGTATAGGATTTCGAGGACAAAGCTGGCCCAAATTCCAAGATCCACAATGTTGGTAATAGTGTCGGTGAGATTTTCGATTGCTTCAAAGTTTTTGGTTGAGTATTCAACCCACCAATTTCTTCAACATCCTCCATTTATTCATTGCCATTAATGGATGCATGTTGGAAACGCACTCTTGGAATTCTGCTAGTTTTTGCAACTTTTGGTTGAAGTTTGGCAACTCTTTCCTCCTCCTCATCTGATTATGGTGTAATGAGTGTAAGGTCAACTATAAACCAATTTCGGAGTAGGATATCTATCATTTGGGCAACTCTAAATTTGGTGTTGTCCTTACTTACGTCGAGTTTTGTTGGTGCAACCAGATCCCACAACCTATTATATAGGTTATTGAAGATTACAACCGACCAATTCACCTTCACCTTGTGTTCTATTAACACTACATAACATATTAATTTCTTTGCCACATAGTTGAGTTGGCTGCCCTTCAACCAGATTGCCGGATTAATGTTGATAATTTGGTTGCATACATTCCCTTTAGAAAGGAAATCTTCTAGCCTTCCCGATTGACAAGTGCTTTCGATGGCATGATTTTTCAATAAACAACCACCTCCTTTTCTTTTTCCTTTTCCTTGATGGGCTTGGTTGGTAACTTGTTGATGCCTTTTTTGGTAGCTTGAACATTTCCACCATCGTCTTTTTGGTCATGAAAATCAAAATTCCTTACACAACTAATTTTACAATTTCCAGATTGAACCAGATGATGGCTTGTAGAAATTCTTTCACCAATGGTTTGATCGGACTCAACTGCATGTCTAACAAACTAAAAATGTTGACATGTCGAACCCGCTCTAAATCTTTATTAATAATCACCTCTGAAACTTTTCCATCTCCAAAAAAATAATCTTTCCTTTACTGAAAAGAGTCACAACCATTTTTTTTCTTTTTGTTTCCTCATGGTCAAATTCCAATGCAACTTAGCTGCCACCCAGTTCAAATTCTAAACTCTTTCTCCTCTTCATTTTTTTTGCCATCTCCTTGCTAGTTCTTCCTTTCATTTTTGCCAACAACTTAATAAGAATTTTTGTAGTGTACCAATACTTAAAAGAAAGAGGAGAAATTGAATGAATAGTTCTTTCTTTTATACCGAAATTTGGGTGCTTAACTTGATGTTAGTTGTACAAACTAGTTCGAAAGTACAAATGAATTATTGCCCTTTTGGTGTTGGTTTGTTGGGTTGGATGAAAACACAACTAATCATGATTACCCCAATTCCAAAATTTGCCCCTATAGATTATAGTATGAAATCTTGATATGTAGATTCCAAACCAAAATTTACCCATGATGAATCCACCTTGAAAAGTTCAGAATCTACCCTAACCAATTTTTGGGGTGGAATCTTTGGTTGGATATTCCAAACCGGAATTTTGTTGTGGTTGATTCTGAGTTGGAATTTGTTTCTGAACCAAAATTTCCAATAACTTTTGCAAAAAGTTGTCTTTTGGTGGAATTCTAACTTTTTGGTTCATCTATATTGAAATCCACTAAATTGAAACTCCTTTCTAGTTTGATACATTTGAATATTAGTTCTCCAATGTCAATAACCGAATTTTTTCGGTTGACTAAGATTTTTGGTTGAGTCAAATTTTCAGTAAAAACATCATGAACATCTTCTCTTGAGTCCTTACATTTTGAGTCCTTCTTGTATTTTGAGTCCTCTTTGTGTTCTCCTCCCCTTTCAATGGTAGCTTCTAGTTTTTTTGGAGCTTGTCCCAAATATGGATAAGGTTTGAGCTTGTTAATATTCACCAAAATGGGATTTGGTTCGAACTTGTTGATATTAATGAGTATTACAATATTGTTGGGGAGACAATATTGTATTTTATACAGGCCAAACCACTATTTCTTCAACTTTCCGGTGTGTTCCTTTCTACCCATTGGGAACCAAAGAATTATGTCCCCCAATGTTTTTATTTCATGGTTTTGTTGCGCCTGTAATGTTGTGTTCCATTGCCTTGTATCAGTCCTATTTGTTGCCTCTTGGTGGTTTTCATCCAAATGTTCCAATTTTGCCATGTGATTGGTCAAAATATGGGTAGGAGAGAAATCTTGGTTGGGATGTGAATTGTTCGTGGGTAACATGTATTTTGTTGGCATTAAAGGATAAAGGCCATAGACCAGCTGAAACAAAGTGTGTCCAGTGGTTACTTTGAATGATGTCCAATAAGCATACAGAACCATGTGTAGATGTTCATCCCAATCAGTTTGGTTTTCATTCACCAACTTAGTAAGCAATGAACCAATAATTTTGTGAGTGGATTCTACTTGTCCATTACTATGTGGGTAATAAGTGGTTGAGGTCGTATGTCGTAACAAAAAATTGTTTGTAAAAATCTCAATGGCCTTGTTAATAAAGTGGGTTTTTTGATCACTTACCAAAGTAAGTTGACAACCGAATCATGTGAGAATGAATTTGTCACAACTATTATATTTGTGCATAATGCCTTTGCTTCCATCCACCTGGTGGCATAGTTGGTAACTACTAGAATGTACTTATTTTTGATATACATGCTCATGGGTTTAATTGGGCCTACGAAGTCCAACCCCCACCTCATGAAAGGTTTTGCTTGTAAGGAAGTTACTAGTTTTGTTATGTTGTTATATATTAAATTCCATGTTTGTTAACAATTGTCACAAGCTTTGCAATATTGGAAAACATCCTTTTGCATTATTAACCACCAAGACTTTGTGTCCAAGATCTTGTGAACTGTGTTTCAAATGAGAAATGTCCACCATTGACTCTCTCGTACATTTCTTATAGCATTGTGGGGATTTGGTGATAATTGGAAAATCCATCCAAAAACAAATAGACCTCATGTCTGGCCACTTTGTCCAACACCTCTTTCGTAGAGGGTAAAGGATATGGATCCTTCTTAATATTAACATTGAGTCATTGAAAATCCAGGCAGATATAGAACTTGCCATTCTTTTTTGATACAATGACTATTGGTGATATCCAACTAGCTTCCTCCACCGAGGTAATGAAACCTGCACTCAAAAGCTTGTCCAAATCTTGCTTGACTATTGTAGCATAATTAGGGTTCATTTAATACTTGACTTATGAATAGGTGGGATAGTGGTGTCTAGCTCAATGTAATGTTAAACAATTCATGGTGGAATTCCCTTCAAATGAGTATAATTCCACATGAGAATGTCTTCATACTCCCAAAACAATGTTTCAATATTACTAGCAACCGGTTCATCCAACATCACATTCAACTTAATCGTCTAAGGATTTTCAGTAGTCCTTAAATTGAATAGTCGTACTTGGTGATCCTTAGGTAATATCTAACATGCAATGTTCAATTCTTGGATTATGAAGAGTGCAGGCAAAACATCTATTGGAATTTCTCCCTCAAAGTGCGAAAAGTTGAATGTAAGTCCTATGTATTAGCTTCTGCATCGATAATTGTAATACTAAGAATTTCTAGTTCCGTTAATGTGATGGTTCCAAGGGTAAACAAATTTGATTTTGCTACAAAGAGTATTTTTTCTTTTTCGTCTGTGACTCCTTCCATTAGATCATAAAATAACATAATTTTTGGATGTTTGGTGTTGTTATCCAAATGTTTGGTTATAACAATGGTGCACACCATGCCATTACCTTTAATGGTGATTAGGTTGTTACCCTAATCATGAATAACACATGCATTGCACAACCATGGTCGATTTATCAACATGGAGGAATTGGAATCCAAAACATTATTTTTCATTACTGTGAACATCACAATGTAAGGAATCCCATGAATGTGGATTTTCAAGTCCTTGATTAGTCCAATTGGTTTTGTGATGGTTTGATTCGCCATTTGGAGTGTATATGGGGCTAGTTTAGGACTTGGAAGCCCTAACTGTTTTTGTAATTCCTTTTATATGATGTTCACACCAGAACCTCCATCCAATAGGACGTCTTCAACCATGTTCTTGCCCACCTAAACTTGTATCATAGCCATGTGAAGATCAATTGCCATCAAAGTGATAATCATATTAGGTTTTGACATGGTAATAGTTTTTTTTTTAGAGGCAAGCTTGGCAACAATATATTGTTTCAAATCTGGATCGATCTTTAAGAGTTGGCCCAAAGTAAGGGTATGTTTATTCTCCAATAGTTTTTGGGTTATATCCTCCAAATTTGATTTTTTGGGTTATTTTGGTATTTTTAGTAAATCCAATAACATTGATATTTCCGATAGAGCTAGTAAAACTGGTAGATCTAATAGAATTGGTAAGTCTAATAGGTATAGATTTGATTAAACTGTAAATTCAACATATTGATTCTCGGTTTTTAAACTGAAATTCTTTATGAAGTTAATTTTAACTAGAGTTGGTATATATGCTCTAGGTGGCTCCTTGTGTTGTAGGTCCTTGATAACTGCTTCAAACGAATGTTAAAGCTTTTCCTTTTCTTGCTAATTAGCCAAGTTTTTGTTCTTGAGAGGTTCCTTCTCCTTGAATACCACATTTTTGGGTATTTGATTGTGGATTGTAATTACCAAAACCATGTTGATAACAACATTATCCTTGGGTGTAGTTGCTGCTACCTTTTCCCTGAACATGGCTTGAGTTGCATCTTCATGAAGGTAATCATAGATTTTACGCTCAACGAAATTGTAGATGAAGCAGTGGCAAATGATTAAATTGGATTTGTTCAATTATCTGTGACCTCTTTTGTTAACGGATTTATTTCATGTACCACCATTGGTTTGTGCTGAAACTCCATTCATTACTACCTCCTTGTCTTTGTTTGTTGTTCAAGTTGTCCAAATTCCAATGGCAACACTTTTAAAAATGTCCCAATTTATTGCATTGACCATAGATTACATATGTCTGCCTTCCTTTGCTAGCCTTTTCTTGTTTGGTTGGAGGTTCCAGCAATTTTTGGTATTCATTAGTGTTTCCCATACTTTCTTCATAGGTGACTACAATTTCCTTATGTTCAAACAAAGCGTCCTTTTTCATCCTCATTATTATTATTTTAAAATATGTTTGTAGTCCTATTTGAAAGAAAGTGGTTAGCAGACTATTGTTTGTTTGATGTTTAAGGCAATTTACTAGTTTTAATATACGTTAATAATATACTTCCATCGTCTTGTTTCTGCCTTGCTTTATTACTCGTAATGCCATGTACACTTGTTCATCAATTTGTATTTTTTTGGTAATGTTTAGAGTTTGTAACTTCCAGCTCTTCAAATTTGTAAATTGGATGGGCTATCATGAAATTTTCTCCCCATTCGGATATGGCATCGCAAAGAGTAAAACAAATTTTTTTTGACGATATCAGTATCATTCTTCTCCTCGTTAACTTAAATGACCTAACAAAAAATTCATACATGAGCATCGAGATTTGTTTTCATGGTGCAAATGGGGTAAGGTAAGGATTTCCTACTAGGTGGAGGATTTGGTGCTACAAGGGGTTGGATAGGATACCATGTAGAGTACCATGGATTCTAGGTAGGCCCAGTCCATAGTCCTATTGGTCCTACAATGTACGGTTTCAAGGGTTTGCTATCACTTCCTCTTGGAGGATTGCCACCACCACCTATTGGGGGGACACCACCACCTCCTAAAGGCTCGTTACCACCACTGCCAAAAGGTCCGCCTCCACCTTTGTTGAAAGGTATAGCCCATCCCCCAATAGGCATGCCACTACCATCTCTAATCAGAGATGGTTTGCCCCTTCATTCATGGTACGATTTTTTGGTAGGAATGATTCATGGCATCTCGGGGTTGTGTTTTCTTTTAGAAGACTCCTTATGATTTGTTACAACCCCAGTTTGTGCAATTCCCAAAACTGGTTGTGGTGGTGTTGTGGGGTTAACTAAAGGGTTAAACATAGGAGGCCATACTATAGGAACCCTTCCTATGCCCCCATAACCAGAACCAAAATATGGTGTATAGGTTCCAACATAAGGATACATTGAATTTGGAAAACCTACTGGATTTTGATCCATGATTTTTTCGGGAAATGGAATAGATATATGTGGAATAACTGGTTCTCTACCAACTATATTCGGTAATGTTGAAGAATAAACCACATTCTAAACATTCAGAATTGGACTCTGAATTGGTGTTAACACCAAATAAGGTCTATAATCACTTGTAAATATTTGTGTAAGCAAAATTTGATTAAATTGATAAAAACATTTGTCTATCTGGTGACTTGAACTTTGACAAAAGATACACATTGGAAATCTATGCAAAGAGGCATGAATATTAAAAAACGTGTTACCAAAATTTCTTAATGGAACTTTGCTTCATCCAAAATATTCATCCTTAAGGACTACATGTTTCATACCTCATCATAAGGTTCCTTCCCTTGGAATCAATGCAATTCATTAATTCACCTCTGGAGTCAATTAATTTTGCTCTTTGGTGTGTGAACTTGTCACAATAGTCTCATGGTACTAAAAAAAATATTTTTTGTAGGGTCCCAAATTGATTTTCATGGAATTTTTGGTTTGATTTTAGTGCGTCACAATCCCAATAGATGATTTTTGGTAGGTCGTATAGTTTTTGATTTGGTATTCTTGGTAACGTCTTCCAATTTATTTTTCTCCCTATTGTGAAAGGTCATAACTTCCTTTGCGTCATTCTTGGGTTGCTCTAGTCGCTCTGGGTTATTCATGTGGCCTACTTCAACATTTTTTTATAAAACCTACTCCATTTTTTTTTTCATACTTCTTGTTAACATTGTTAGCATACTATAAACAACTACAAAAAAGTTGTACTCTATAAGTTATTTTGGTTTTTTATTTTTATTTGTCAAAGAACAACAACAATTAATCCACAATTTGTTTTGTTAAAGTCAAATAGCTATAACCAATATTTGTCCAAGTAGGAATAATAATGAACCAAAAATCTAGATTCAATATCTGCAGTATGATCACTAAATGTTAAGGTAACTCGGTGAACTACCAGGTTTTGAAAGAAATAAAATAAGGGAGTTAAATAATAAATCTTTTTATTTCCTTCAGGTAAGTAAAAACATTTAACACAAAGGAGATTGTCCAAACTCAATAGGGCAGCCTCATAAACCTTTTACAAAGACAAACCTAAAACAAACATATAATAAATAGTACTCACATATAGAAAAGTCAATTTACTTCAAACACACAAAGGAAAACAACTACACATGGAATTTTACGTATAAAAGTATGGTAAGAAAAAATGATTTTATTTAAGAAATTATTCTCTTATACATTCCACAAAGGGACAAAGCCTCAAGTACCTCCAATAAAGAAGTCAAAAATGGTGGAACAAGTAGTTAGCCTAATCCCCAAAAAATTCAGTCCCATATTATATACACAATCTAAAGCGGTAGTAAAATTGGTTTCGGTAAAAAAAGGTTTTCGATTTTAGTTTCAGTTTGATAAACAGTCGATAAAAATCTACCTTCAACATTCACAAGAAAAAAAACTAAAAAAACTAAAAAACAAAATTAGAGTGCAAAATCACATAGAATATTACAAATAATGGATAATTTAATTACACTCACATTTGTGTAGAAATTTGATTAGCTTGCATGATTATAAATAATTGCTTGTAGTTAGCCATGAGCCTCTTCAGTGGATCAAACATGGACATGAAATGTGTTTTAACATTCTTGAATATCTTGTTGCCCTTGGTTTCCCATGGTAGCATTATGTTTTTGAAATTCTAAATGTTGTTTTGAGAGTGTGAGAAATATGAATGTAGATTTCCCATGAACACTTTTAATCGAGCATGTTAACAATAGGAAATCTACTCAAGTGTAAACATAAATATTTATTGAAAGGAAATTACAACATGATGCTCACAACACAAAACATAACATCAAGAACTCTTCAAGGTTTTTGTGACATGAAATACACAAACTTGTGTAATGAAGAAAAGAGAACCAAACCATCAACACCAAGGTATTTAACTAAAAGACCAAACCACAAATAACCAAACTAATAGAAGTAAAGAAAGTAATTCAACCTTGTGAAAATAACCTAATTACTTTCCTACTCTAGTAACAATGAAACCTAACTAGTTGAGCTTGAATTCTCAACATTCCCCCTCAAGTTCAAATCCACTTTTAGTACACTAAGCATTTTTCTAAACTTCCTTAACTTGTCTGTACCTGAAGCCTTTGTGAAAATGTCAACAACTTAATCTTTGGTATTGACATGAATAAGGTCAATTTCTTTTGTTAGAACATTTTTTCTAATAAAGTGGTAGTGCACCTCAATGTGATTTGTCCTAGCATGATAGACCAGGTTGTTAGCAAGTAGTATGTTACTGATGGTATCATAATAAATGACAACAGGAGCATCCACTGACTGTCCCAAATTTGATAGTAGTTTTTTTAACCAAACTACTTCACATGCAGCAATTGTTGCACCTTTGTATTCTGCCTCCATGTTTGATAATGCAAATGTTGGTTGTTTTTTACTACTCCAATTAACAACACCACTTCCAAAAGAAAACATGAAACCATTGGTCGATCTTCTATCTGAAACATTACCAACCTAATTAACATATGTGTATCCATGTACTTGTAACTGGCTCTTGGTTTCATAAAAAATTCCACATTGTAATGTATGTTTTATGTACCTCAATATGCGCCTCACTATATCCAAATGTGGCTTTCATAGTGTTTGCATGAATTGACTCACCATTCCAACTATATAACTCAAATATGGCCTTGTGATGGTCATGTAAATCGAACTCCCCACTATGCATTTGTACATAATGGTATCCTCCACAAGGTCTCCTTCATCTGCACTTAACTTCACATTTTGCTCCAATGGAATTGAAATGGGTTTGCAACCCATCATCCCATATTCGGACAATTTGTTCAAGGCATATTGCCTTTGTAATAACCATATCCCTTTAGGGGATTGGATTACCCCAATGCCGAGGAAGTAACGTAACTTTCCCAAATCCTTCATCTCAAACTTTTGCTTCAAAAACTTCTTCAAATCAGAGATGTCTACATCACTATTTCATGTGATAATCAAGTCATCAACATAGATGACTATGACTACAATCCCATGATTTATCTTTTTCACATATAGTGAAAAATCTGCATTGGATGTTTGAAATCCACTTGTGACAAAATACTAACCTATTTTGTCTGACCAAGCTTTAGGTGCTTATTTCAAGCCATACAAAGCTTTCTTCAACCTACAAACCAAATTAGGATGTGTTTGGTCCACATAATTTGCTGGTTGTTCCATGTACATTTCTTCTTGTAAATCTCCATGAAGAAAATCATTCTTTACATCCATTTGATGTAAAGACCATCCTTTTGTTATTGCCATAGCAATGATTATTCTTATAGTTGTCATGTTAACAATTGGACTATAGGTCTCCTCATAGTCTATGTCATAAGTTTGGGCATAACCTTTGGTAACCAATCTTGCTTTATATCTGTTCACAGATCCATCTGCATTATGTTTGACTTTGTACACCCATTTGCACCCAATTGCTTTCTTGTCCTCTGTTAAAGCTACCAATTCCAAGTAGCATTGGCGTCCAAAACCGCCATCTCTTCATCCATGGCATTGTCCCATTTAAGGTTTCTAACCACTTGTTCAAAACAAGTGGGTTCAACCTCCTGTATAACTCTCACCATGTATGCATAACGATGAGCTACAAAGCCATCATATGTGAGTATTTGTACAGGGTATTTGACTCGTGTGGATCTTTGTACTCCACTGTTGTTGTCAGGTGTTTTCAAAACTTTTTTGGCCATCTGAACTCCAGGAGTAGTAACTAAAGGGATTCTTGATTCTTCACCCACACTCTTCTCTGAATCACTTGATTCATCATCTACATGAAGATTTCTAGATGATGTTTGAGAACTACCATGTACAATGTTTGAAGATCTTAATCTTCCTTTCCATGGAGTGCTACTAGACCCACTAATTGAAGACTCTTGTGGTCCACCAATTAATTGTGATTCTTGTTCCACATTTGATGAAACATCACCATTTCTAGCCTCTCCATCTTCTGCTACCTTTAATGGTGAGTACTAGCTAACCATCTCATTAAACACAACATCTATACTCACTTGCAATTTCCGAGTGGAAGGATTGAAGCATCTATATCCTTTTTGTTCTCAGGAATATCCAAAGAAAATACACTTCTCAACTTTTGGGTCTAGTTTTGATCTCTTCTCCTTAGGAACATGCATGTATGCAATGCAACTAAACACTCTTAGGTGTGAGACATTTGGTTTCTTGCCTATGAATTTTTGTTTAGGTGTCATGCCATGAACTACCGCTGTGGGTGCTCGATTCATGATATAGACTACAGTTGCTACTGTTTCAGCCCAAAAGTAATTTGGCAAATTCTTCTCATTCAACATGGCACATGCTATTTCTACAATGTGCATGTTTTTCCTTTCAACAACTCCATTTTGCTGTGGGGAATAATTACATGAGTATTTCCTTTGAATTCCATGTTCCTTCAAGTACTCACTGAATTCATTTGAAAAATACTCTCCCCTTCCATCGAACCTTAGGCACTTGATGTTCACACCCTTCTCCTTCTTCACCATTGCTTTGAAATTCAAAAAATGTTGAAACACTTCACCTTTGTGTTTCATGAAGTAAACCCACACCTTCCTTGTGTGGTCATCAATGAAACTCATGTAGTATTTGCATCTTCTAATGGATTTTGTCTTTGTGGTCCACACATCTAAGTGAATCATTTCCAAAGGTTTGGAACTTACATGAGTTGTTTGAGCTGGGAATGGATGCCTAATTTGTTTCCCCAATTGGCATGCTTCACAAACTTTTGACATCACCTATTATGTTCCAAATTTGGGAAGATTTCCAAGGAGATTTTGTTTCTCCATCAGCTTAAGACGTTGGAGATTAACATGGCCAACCCGCTTGTGCCAAATTCCAATGTTTCCAACTCTTTTTCCATGTGTGAATAACATGGAATTCACTTCAGGCATGTTCACATCTAAGGTGAACATTCGTCCATTCCTTTCCCCTTTTGCAATCAATTTGCCTTGGTTCTTCATGTTTTCCACAAAACATCCATTTGGGTTGAATGTCACCTGTAAACCTTGTTCCACCATTTGGCCTATAGAGACCAATTTTTTTGTTATGGTTGAAACATGAAGTACATCTTTTAGGTACTTTGTTTGCCCATCTTGCATGGACAATAACACCTTGCCAATTTGTGTGATGGGATGTGTAGTGTCATCACCAGTTTCCACAAACCCCGGTGTCTTCAAATCCTTTGTGTCTCTAAACCATTCTCCATGACTAGTCATGTGGTTTGAAGTTCTAGAATCCACATACCAGACATTATTGTTTGATACACTTCCTATCATTGAATTTACCATGTGTTGCATGACAAACAATTGTTCATCACCTTGATTGTTAGTTGATGCATAATTCCCTTGTTGTAGCTTTCCATTTCGTGCATCATGTTCCTTTTGATAACAATTCTTCACCATGTGCCCATGTTTCCCATAGTAGTAGCAATTTGAATTGCTATTTGGTTGTTGACCTCGATGACTTCCACCATGACCTCCACGACTTCCTCGACTTCCTCGACTTCCTCGATTTCCTCTTCCTCCAAAGTTTCCTCATCCACCTCCATGAGCTTAACCTTCATGTTGATGATGTCCACCATGCGAACTTCCATGTCGACCTCTAAATGAAATTTTACCACCTCTACCTCTACCTCTATTAATATTTGAATAGAAAGCACTTTCTTGTGATCCTCCATTGGATGAAGTACTAACAATTTTCATATCTTCACTTATAAATAATGTTATTAGTCTTGGAAATCAAGAAATGTTTCTCAAATTGTAATTGAAGTACGAAATTGGTTATAGTTTTTTCCAAGTCCATTCAAGGTGACGACCACTAGATCTTCATCATCTACAGGGGTTCCTATAGATGCAAGAACATCTACAAGGTTTTTCACCTTTGTAGAATAGTCACTAATGTTCATCTTGTTTTTCTATAGATTATGCAACTCTTGCTTAAGCTGCATTTTGCAGGCTTGTGTATTGGTGCTATGCATCTTCACCAATGTATCCCAAGCTTGCTTGGGTGATTTTGCATCTTGAATATGCACAATCATGGAATTAGACACACTAATAGAAAGCCAATACATGATTTTCCTTGCTTTTTCATGCCAAGTTTTAGGCTTGAATTTGTTGTTGTGTGAGGTTTTCTGGGAAAGGATGTTATTTCTCATCACCAGTTATGAATTCCCAGTAGCCTTTCCCCATCAAGAAGTTCAAAATCCTAAATTTCCACATTTGAAAATTATTCTTGTCTAGTTTCTCAATTGTAATTTGAAAAAGACCGTCCGCCATCTCTCAAGGCAACACTCAATGTCTTTTTGGGGTTTCACAAATGATTTTAATTCCTTCCTTGGGTTTCTAGGATTGGGATTAGGGTTTTCCTTCCTTCGGTTTCTAGGATTAAGGTTAGGGTTAGGGTTGAATAAGATGGACCTTGCATGTGTATGTATGTCTTGAGTATTATACGAAATTCTATACTATACATAGGTTTTACATATATGTACGTATCTCGTATAATATTTCATATGGTATTAAGTACATGATTACATACAACATTTTTGTATGAAGGTCTTAATAATGTATTTACATTTCTCAATCTTCAAACTCCTTCCTTCAAGTTCTCCCAAGTTGTATTTGCTCCACTTCAAAAAATTATTTTGATGTCTTCTCAAAACAAACTTCCATCATAACAACTTTTCAAAGTTACACCGTTCACATATGACCTTGGATCGATCTGAAATTTTGGTGAAACATGAACAACTATGTCTACTACCTTCTTTCAAAATTTTAGCTCATTTAATTTCATAAAATGAGAGATCTTGCTACTTCCTTGAAGTCACCTCAAACTGGGACCTGAACACAAAATGACTTACAACTTGCTCTTAGCAACTCCAAACTCCTTGAGATTTTGGGAGACACATTAGATATATGTCTTCTATATCTGATCAAAATTTTAGCTCTATTAATGATGACCACAAAAAGTTATCACTTTCAAAAGGAACTGACTTCAAAACTGAAATTGAAACGTTAAATGCTTGGATCTCTCTCAATACAAATCCAAATGACATGAAATTTCTCACATATATATTCCTTTATGATCTATAAGATTTCAAAGCTATAGATCCAAAAAAGTTCAAACAAAGGAGATATGACCAAAAAACCAAATCTGGCACAAAGTCTTCAAAGGTTCATAACTCTCACAAAACATGTCGCAACCCCACTTTGGGGCTAAGTGTGAGAATGCAACTCACACTCCCGAAAATGGGAAAATGGAGTCTTCTGGGACTCCTAAAAACTTAGAGCTCAAGTTCAAGAATCAAAACACCTTGCATTGAAGTGTTCTTTATATCAATGGAAAGGTCTTGAAGTGTAGATGCCCAAAATGGCCTCGCATGTGCCATTTGGACATCTGTAGCTCAAGTTATGGGCAAAAGAAGGGCAGGGAGTCAAATTGCCAGTTTGACTCCCGACCACAAAAAGTCAAGAATCGACCTTTTCCCGACGTTGTCTGAAGGAGTGCAACACGGCGTTGGAAAGCTCTCAAGGAGAGCTACAACTTTGGTTCAAACCTCGTTTCGATTCGAATTCGGGGCGAGGAGTTATGAGCGTCCAAAGTCCCGGGACTCCAACCCGGGACAATTTCGGGACTCCTCCTTGGGAGTCTTGGGAAAAAGAGCCATTCGGATGTAGCCTCCTCGGTGAGACGCATATAATACTATATGGGGGAAGGTGGTGGCTTCTCCGAGTTCGGGCTGTGGTGAGTCTTGTGTGTCAAAGTGTTCGTGGCTTGTCCCAACACCCAAAGGTGTTCTCGAATGCTAACTAACCTTTTGTGATTGGTTTTTGGATGCAGATTCAAGCTTGATAATCTAGTCCCTCTTCCTAGTCTAATCCCGAAACTTCTAGCACACCCCTTTACCCCCTTTTAGTGCTGGAAGTTGGGAGCGGCCCCCAAGTCCCAACTTTCCGTAACTCTACATAGTTGGACCCTCAAGTGGGTTTAACAAGGGACTTAGGAGCGCGTCAAAACATATATTTTTCTTTTGAAAATTTGAGAATAAAATCATTTTATAATCTTCTATAATTTTTTCAAGTTTCACTCCAAGATCTTTTCACAATAGATCTAGATTTAAAGATCTGACTTCCACAACCCTTGATATGTTGATCTCCTCTCACCTCTTTTCTTTTCTTTTCTTTTTTTTTCTTTCTCTTCACATTCTTTCCTTTCCCCGTTTCTCTTTTGCACTTGACAAACTCCTATGATATTACTACATACTCTCAAGTTCTAGTTCTAGAGACTTTCTAGTTCTAGATCTCTTTCAACTTTCACATTCAACAACCTAAGCTCTGATACTATGTTAACAAATAGGAGATCTACTCAAGTGCAAACAAAAATCTTTATTGAAAGAAAACTACAACATGATGCTCATAACACGAAACATAACATCAAGAACTCCTCAAGGTTCTTATCACATGAAATACACAAACTTGTGTAATGAAGAAAAGAGAGCCAAAACATCAACACCAAGGTATTTAACTAATAGACCAAACCACAAATAACCAAACTAATATAAATAAATAAAGTAATTCAACCTTGTGAAGTAACCTAGTTACTTTCCTACTCCAGTAACAATGAAACCTAACAGTTGAGTTTGAATTCTCAATAGAGTAAACAAAGTAAAATTAGACAAGGATTGAACTACAAGGTTAGTCCAGTGAGCCACACAATGGACACCCATTGAAAAGGGTGCCCAAGCATCCTTTATTTGCTTTGTGACACTTGTTTCCCCCCCTGAAAAACAAAAGCCCCATTTGCGCCAAAACATAACAACTTTTTTGCCACCTCTTCCCTTTTAGTCTTCCACATTTCATCAATGTCGCCATTATAACTTTAGTAAGATTATACTAATTACTACCCATCTTATCCACAACTCATTCCACTTGAAGTAAAATAGGAATTCTAACCCAAGATTGAACCACATATGCATGAATACAAATCCATGAACCATTATCTATCATGGTAACCTCATCACATGAGATTACTATGAACCTAACAATTTTGATAGCCTTGACAATGGCCATTTGGACTTGGATATGCATGAATTCAGCAAAAGCCTAACCACTAGTGTTAGACCAATGCATTGAGGGGTTATTTGGGACATTCAAACTTTTGAAAAGCTCATACAAGGACTCATATTCCAACATTCGATGATCTTGAAATAAAATATGAAACAAAGAAGTTTTATTTGAACAATTTTCCGATTTCCTTCCCCTGCAAGTTTATTCATTTGTGCCAAGATTGATTTTGAACCTTTCTGCATATACAATTTATAATGTTTTATGTGTGCATAGTTTTTTGCGATGTATTCTTGCCGTTTTTTGACCCCTAAAATAAGCATATCTCATTGGGCAATGTGATGGCCTTGATGTTTGGTCAATGTATCCCATTTACAGCCCATGGGTTTTTCTTTTCTCTCAATCAAAGAATAGACTTTGCACTTCATTAAGTTAATCAATCCATCTTGAGACATAATGGCTTCTACCCATTGCATTTTGGTTGCCCACTCAATTTGGAACTTCCTAGTGCTATCATATGATTTTTTGGCTACTCTTCATTTAGTGAACCTTTGCTTTTTATAAGGTAGGTCAGATTGAAAATTAGACAGATTAGTAACATGATGTATGGTTCATGGTCTTGAAAATTTTGCAACCCAATAACAACATGAAAAAAAGGAGCAGAAAGATCAAAAGTGGTAGAAGAAAAAAGAATAGTGGGATCAAGCATACCAATAGGACTAGGAGAAGAAATGTGATTAACAACCAACAAAGGAAGACCCTGAACAGTGGAATTTGGACTTGAACAACCCCTAGGAATGAAAGACAAAGGATTCCAAGCCCCTTCAAGAGGCGATTTTGACCCACTTGAGGAAGTATATGATGGGTTAAACATTGTTGAATTTGAAACTAACAACAAAGGAAATGTAAGGTGTGGGTTTCTATTGGAGTTGAAAAATGCATGTAACCCTTCCAACATTGAAAAGTTTGGGTTTTAGACACATTGAATGTGAGAAATGGATAAACAAAGACAAACAAATTGAACAATTTTGAAAGGCCTTTAAAAAATGGACATACACAAAGACTAAGACACATTGAAGCCTTTTCAAAGATTGACAAAAAGAAAAAAAACACAATGATTAAGCCCCCTTGAAAGATCAATAGATAGAGACAAAGAAAGATTTAGTGATTTGGAAACATCAATAGACACAAACACACCAACACAAATAATGAGCTTGAGAAATCAATAGACACTAATTGATTAACACATTAAGCCCCCTTAGGAAAATGACATACACAAACACAAACACATAGAAGATACATTGATCGCTTAAATTGAAAAAGAAAATGTTCCAAAGTTTTAGATTTTAAACTTCCTAAGCAAACATGATGCAACCTACAAGGTAGGCCTTGCACCCATTCAATTGACATTTGTGAATTGAAAAGCTTGCTTGTAGATTGTTGGCTACACAACCTTTGTTGCCATTGCCATTGTTGTTGTTGCCTCTAATTTCTAGATCATGCCTCTAATTGATCTTCAATAAACATGCTAGAACAATTCCAAGCAAACTAAGTACACACTCAAAGCTAGAATTGCACTTGTGATTAAGCACTTCATTCATCTAACCTTTTCCCATTTTTCATTAAGGTAGCTGATGAATCTCTATGCTAGGTATAGATTTGGTGACTTGAATGTTGTAGCTCAATAAACAAACTGGTGAAAAACTTGCACCTTGAAGTGCAGACTGAGGCACCATCACAAAGTTTTGTGATGTAGCTTGGTTTCCTAACCTAATGCATGAAGTGTAAAGATTAGGGGGTAGGTGATGAGCCAATCGAGACTGTTACAGAATCAATGGTGGATGTGGTAGTATAGAGTTCAATAGTCAATGCAAGCCAACAACATCTAGTCACTAGGAGAGCCTTGTCTAGCAAACCCCCTTTGATTTGCTTGCTTGGGTTATCGCACAACCTTTTTGAAGGGAAAAATTTAGCACCATTTTGTTGCTATTTTAGACATACATTAAGGAGTCTATTCAATTATGAACATCTTGAAGACCTAAAAAAGGTGTGCCATAATAACCATCTTAATTTTCCAAGAGTACACTTTCATGCTTATTAGAGACATGCCTTCTATGTGTGAAAAGTTAGCTTGGCCATGTTTGGGAAGGTGGTTAGAATATGAGTTACATGAACAATATAAAGCTTACAAAGAGAGGGATAAATGTCATCATGGAGACAAACATCTTGAGAATCTAAACATTTTTACTATGTATAACAATATTTCCAACATTATAATCATGTCAAATGATGACTTTGCATCTAGCCTTACTCCAAGAATTGGAATGGGATGGTCCAATGACCCTAAGGAACTAAAGAAAACATCATAGTGGTAGCAAAAACTAGATGAAAGGTATGTAAGAGTTTGAGCACCATGATAATTAAAATTTTCAAGGCAACATGAACAACAAACAAAGCCAATGGCTATGAGCAAATTCAAAAGCAATGCACATGAATCTAATTATATAAGAATGATGGACATAGTGTAGCTCGTCCCTTCACTCAATTTTGTGATATTATCTATTGTATGACATGTCAACTTGTTAAGCACTTGCTATTCATGCTAATTACACAAAAATACACCTTGCATCATGTAAGTTACTCTTCCCATGGCCCATATTCACTTCCACTTCATTCCAAGATGCAAATCCCAATTCCAAAATACAATCCAAAACTAATCCCCATGGATTTCAAGATATGAGAATTCTAGTGCATAACTCAAGTGAATGTCTCTAGTAAAACTTCACATGACACACTTGCTTGCATACCAAGAAACATGCATACTCTTACATGTCTTTTGATAAGCAACGATATGGGGCTCCATGACCGAAAAACCAACAACACTCCAACAAAAAAAAAGACTACTAAGCACTTCCTATGTTCTTGAATGAGTCACAATAGTCACTAGACCGGTAAACTATTGCATAGGTGTGAACGTGGTGCAATCATCCTATTACCAATGTTTTTTTTTCAACAAATTTCATTGGTTTTTTTTCAAGAGAAAATTATTTTAAAGCATAACATTGAAAAAAAAATTTAATTATTTAAAAAATTCCTCAATTTTTTGATATGACAAAATTGAAAGAGAAGAAAAGAATGGACCTACCATGGTGGTTGTCCCTAACTCTGAGGACGTATTGCTATACCCAAGTGTGAACTGATCTTTAAACATATATTCCCTTCAGGAGAAAAAATTATGAATAATGCCGCACAAGATGTATTGCATGGTCCCCACACTCAACCCCCCACCAATAAAAACAATACCTTCATGCATATTATCAGGTTTGACAAACATGAAAGACAGGTTTGAAAGTATGATATGGGTTGTGTTTATTTTGCCTTGAGTGAAAAAATGGTTATTCCATCAACAAAAGTTCTTTGAAAGCTTATACTAGACTTTGCATTATCTAGAAGCATGATGATTATGTGACTTGGGGATGCAGTTTTCAGGAACCTTCTTCTGCTGCTGCTCCTGCAACTGAAAAACTTGGCAATGAGAAAAGAGCTAAAGTATTTTGATGCCTTTTGAATGAACCAGCACCTGCACTTGCACCTTCAAATTCTTTGAATTCTAGTTGCTATATTTGTCCCAGGAAATGTTAAATTTTGGACTCTGTGATTTTGACTTAGTCTAAAGGAAGGATGGGATATAAGGAACGATATAATGTATTGTATTTAAGGGGAAAAATAAAAGAAAAAAGAGTTCAAGTAAAATTGAAGTCTAATTCATTTGATACCAACCCTAGATATTTTAGCCTATTGTCATTAAATAATTTTCAAAATAGTGAAACAAATTTTTGTGAAAATATGAAGCTGAGGTGTTGAAAATCATCATAATTATGGCAGGCTACAATTCTGAATATTCTCACTTCTCATATGAAAATCTCATAATAAATCATGATTTTTTTTTCGAATTTATAAAAATAAATAAATAATAATAATATTTTTGTCCAGGTGGAAACTGACCCTAAAAGCTACAACAGGCTTATTTTCATGGATTTAGGTGCTTCTATCTTACATAATAATAGTGTTTAGAAGCAAACCCAAAAAAAATTGGTGTACCAAAACTTAGGTGCCACTTCATTGAAGGCCTACCTATCCCAACTGAAAACAAAACAAACCCTAAAGCCTCGAATCAAACAATTCATGAATGTAGCCCAAGGTAATAACCAGTGTTGGGTGGGCATTTGTTTTTGTGCCGGGTATAATTGGGCATCCAACTGGGTAGATGCATATATGCCCACCAGGTCTTACTTTTTCAAAAACCTGGACCCCCTCATAACAGGCATTTTTTGAAAGGTAACACTCATCCTTGTCTCATAACTGATGAATTTAAAAATTTAAATATTCATAATGGACCCTACCTGGGGAGAATAACAATGTAAGGTGTCTCTCAAAAACCTGGATCAATTATCTTTCCATAGTTGGATTGCAAAAAAAAAAAAAAACTCTTCAAGTTTTCTTAGCTGTTACAAATAATCAATAAGCATTCTCAATTGCGATTCCTGCTTGTACATTTTGGTGATCCATGTGTTCAAGCTTGCAAAAACATGAGTGTAGTCTTACAATGTCAACAGCTTGCCTTGTAAGCTTAAAAGATTTAAACCTGTTTGTCAAAGTCTTAAAAGATTCGACAAAAAAACCTGGCTTTGTAAGACATTGTTGAAGATCATACATGTGTTTTGAAAGGTCTTCCTAAAGCTTTCATAAAAAAACCTTCTTGTACCCATTGGGTTTTTATTAAAGAATCAAGCCTTCTACTCAGTTAATCACACACCCTAACCTTCACCCTCAGCTCCTAATTGCTGCTCTGTGAGTTTCTAGGACCCCAGTGATTTTTTTAATCTCCTAGAAATAAAAGTACTGGACCCAGGCAGGCGATTCTTTTAATTTTTTATTTTCAAATACCTGGACCCAACTATTAGCAAAAATATTTAAAAATAAATAAAATCCCACCCCACACTGGTAATAACTGTGAATCTTTGGTAAAGATGAGCAAGGGCGTCTGCAAAGAGGTACCCCTAAGGTCATCAAACACTTGCTTCGGCCTCCCCCAAGAGACCCGAAGATCATCATCAATTGGACCTCCCCCAAGAGACCTCAAAGTTATCTAACAATAATGGGTGATGTCCAATTGTTGACATCACAACGCACTTTTGCACAAAAACCCGGGTGATACACCCTTTTGCATAACAAGCATCGACGAGGTACCTACATCCTTTCAAAAGTAACTAAAATTAACTTTAACTAAGACGAGCAAGGGCCTCCCCCAAGAGCTGCCCCTAAGTTCACCAAACACCCACTTGAGCCTCTCCCAAGAGAAGCCCAACCAAGGTGTCAAGCGCTCACTTTGGCCTCCCCCAAGAGAACCCCAACCAAGGTGAGCAAGCCCTCACTTTGGCCTCCCCCAAGAGAACCCCAACCAAGGTGAGCAAGCACTCACTTTGGCCTCCCCTAAGAGCCCCCAAGGCTATTTGAACAAACCCACTTCCTTTCTGGTCTATTGTACAAACCTTTGCATAATAAGCAGGCAACAGTGATCCGCCCATCAGGAAACAATTGAAAAAAATTGTGTTTTTCTACTATAGAGTCGACTAATTTTGGTAACTATTTTGGAAAAATTCGACAAATTTTTGATATGAAAATAAAATCCTAGTACTCATGAGGAACAATCAGGGTTTTTTTTTTTTGTTTTTTGGGGTTTCAAATTCATGACGTAGGTCCATTGTCGAGGATCCCCGGCATTAATTAGCATTAAATGACAACTGTCCTAGCAGGGTGGGCTGTAGCATTTTGAAAAAAAGTAGTGCAACAAGTGGCGATCTAGGAAGTACTTAGGTCTAGATGTGGCTGATTTTTATTATTTTTATTTCGAAAAATGGCGAAAAAAATCACAAAAATTTCGTGTATATTCTCATTTTTCTGAAAAAAATTCGCCAAGATAAGAAAATTCACCAAGAGAAAAAAAAAGTCCAAAAATCCTTTAAAATTTTTATTTGTTTTTGAAAAGGGGGGGGAGGGGTAGGTACCAGTGTTTTTTTTCCTGCCTAAATTTCGCCAATTTTCAACAAAGGAAATGGGAAAAATTGGGAAAAATTAGGCAAAAATGAGGAAAAATTAGAGTTTTCTAGTGTAAATTCGACTAATTTTGCTATTTTCATTGTTAAATTTCAGCTAGCCAAAAATGTGTCACGAATAAAAAAAAAGAAAAAACAAACACTAGTAGGTGGGTACTAGGTTAAGCAGTGGGGTAGTAGGCACTAGGCACTAGTAGGCAGAGGAGGAGGAGGAGGAGGAGGAGGAGGAGGCGATGAGTGGTGTTGTTGGTGGCAGCAGTGTAAGTAGAAGTGAATAACAAGTGACTTCTGTCTGACCAGAAGTTCTCCAATGTTTAAACAGGTCACTGTTTTACCCTGTGTGTAATAATTTGGCCTTTTTTCCCCCCACTTTTTCCGGCCTCCTTTTTCCCTCCTAAAAATCAACTGCTGCTTCTAGATGATTAGGGATTGCGTGAGGCGTGAGGTCAACACACTCCTCCTTTGCACTTTTCGCTTCCTTTTCAACCGTTGGTTTTGGCGGAGAATGCATCCCACGATCACCACTGCCTGGAATTCATTTCGCTCAAACATGGGCATCGGAATCCGCCACGTAAGACTAGGCGCGTGCCTAACACACAGCTACGCTCCCTTTTTCGATCTCTCTCGCTCAGCGTCCTGTCTCTCTTGCTCTTTGTCTCTTTGGCTTTCTGGGATTTCTGAGTTTGCTCTGCAGAAATCGCAACCACGGCAACAGCGCTTTCGATCGGGTTTGCCGCAATACACAAAAGCTTAGTTTCGGCTTTCAAAGCTTTTTTTGGGGAGTTTCTTTTTTGGATTTTTTGTTTTGGGGCTCTCGTTTTTTCCCCCCCCGTTTTTTGGGGATTTTCTTGATCCATACTCCATATGCTTTCGGTTCAAGATCCCCGTGATTTGGTCTTTTGTATTGAGACCTTGTTTTGAACTCAGTTTCTTTGATCTCTTCTTCACCCATACAATTCTTTTTTAATAACCGGTCCTTTTTTTTTCATTTTTTGACCTGCTATTTGTGAAATTCTGGTTGTTTTGGATTTTGAGGGGTAAAACTGGGGTCAAGGTTCAGAGGTCTTCTTCTTCTGCTGCTGGTTCTCCAAGAAAGGGGTTTGTTTGGTGGAGTGTGTGTTGCAGCGAGCCGGCAGGCTGGCTGAAAACAGAAGGAAGGGCTCAAACCAGGGCTTGTTTTTGAATTAGTTGGGAAAATTACAATGGGTGAAGAACCGAGAGGAGAAGAGGCGATCAAGAGAAATGGGTTTGGGGATTTGAGTGTTGTAGTACTAGACCTTGAATCAGCTACTCCAGTGAAGCTGGAATCAGAGGTTTCAAATAACAACAACAACAATAATAGTAATGGCGTTGAAAGGAGTGAATTAGATGTTGTACCACCCCCACTTATGCCATGTGACCACAAACACTACTCACATCGATCCCCATGGCTGAGAGCCATGGTTTTAGGTGCAAATGATGGGTTGATCTCTGTTGCTTCTTTGATGCTGGGAGTTGGAGCTGTGAACAACGATGTCAAGTCTATGGTGGTGAGTGGGCTAGCCGGCTTAGTTGCAGGAGCTTGCAGTATGGCCATTGGAGAATTTGTGTCTGTGTTCTCACAACGAGATTCTGAGCTGGCTGATGTTGAAAAGGAACGCCAGGTATTGTAATAATATCTTTCATCTAAACTTCCTCTCTCTCTCCAAACTTTTTTTTTTTTTGGTTCTAAAATTTTGTTATTATTGTAGCCAATGTTCCTTGAAGGAAGAGCCCCAAGAAAGAAAGGAAAAAGAGAAGATGTCTTAGAAAAATTGGCAAGCATCTTGACCGAAAGGGTGCTACTCTTTTCCTCCTTTCTTTTCTCACCCTAATGAATTCATGTTTGGCTTATAATGATAATATTATGCAGGAGCACATGAAAGGGCCAGAGGCTCAGGCCAGGGAACTTGAAGAACTGACACAAATCTATGTTGGACGAGGTCTCTCCTACAGCCTTGCAAAGAAGGTAACAACTGATCTCACTCCAATTCTGTTCTCATGCTAATCATGGCTTATGCCATGATTAAGAAATCTTTTTTGCTGCTGCTGATCAGGTTGGGTGGCACCACCAATATGAAGAAGGTATGTATTGTGTGTGGATGTGTTAGGAGTGGGAAGGAGGGTAAGAAGAAGGGAGTTTCTGGAATGGCCATAGCCTGAATCCTTACATATAGCTGGCTCTTGGGACTTGAATTCTTACATATAGCTCTTTGGGTACCTGTAAGACTATTTTGCAGCAATTGGAAAATTTCAAACCTTGTGCACTGATTACATATTAACAAAACATTGTGTCTGGTGGCTGTTGCTCAGGTGGCTGAGGAGCTAACAATGGGTGATGCTCTTAAGGCACATGCCCGGGATGAACTAGGGATTGACATGGATGACCTTTCCAACCCAATGCAAGCAGCAGTGGCATCAGCAGTGGCATTTTCTTTGGGAGCTGCCATACCACTATTAGCAGGTTCTTTCATTGTCAGAACCAAATACAGAATCATTTCCATTGTGTTGACCTCAACAATGGCACTTGCAGGCTTTGGAGCTATAGGGGCGAAACTGGGTGGTGCTAGTATGACAAAAGCAGCAATGCGTGTCTTGATAGGAGGATGGATTGCCATGCTCATCACATACGGGGTCCTACGTCTTTGCAATCTGATTGGAGTTTAATTTTTTTTTGTTTCTTTTTTTTTTTGGGATTATTTTTAAAGCTGAAAAATTTATGCTTTTCCCAGGACTGGATTACAATTACATAAAATAGTAATGGTCATGAACACCAGTGTAAAAAAAAAGGTTTTACTTCTCTGTCATCTACATGGGCACAGGATGCAAATGGCAAGATGTGTAACTTCACCTCTCAAGATGGTGACGGAACAGTTAGGGATGCTAAATTGGTGTGCTATACCAATGCATCAACAATTGTTAGAATTGATGGGAAGTGAGGAACAGTGTTTGAGCTTCTTCACTTGGTAGGTACATCAAGAATGCCCATTTCTTTCATAGTAGTGGTAGTTTTTTTCAGCAAAGTTCTCTTGAATCCAATTCACAAGATATGGTGTTAATGTATATATGGCAATTAGGTCCAAAACTTCTGTCAGTAATCATGTTCAAAAACATGACGTACATATTTTTTCCTCAAGGTTTGAAAGGCCCAAACTTGGAGATGGCAAGTTTGGTTGTACAATTATTTTGTCAAATGTATCCAACTCACTCTACCGAAGGGCAACAAAGATCTCTCCATCCTTGCGAACTACAATGGAGTGTTTTTTTCTCCCAAAAGCTAGCAGATAATGGTGAGATGGTTTCAATAACCTCCTTTACCTATCATCTTTCCAATTCCTTATCTGCTACATTTGATGACCCAAATGCCTTCCGGTCTTATTTGAGGTAAACCTCCTTCATAGGGAAAGAGGAAGAAGGTCTCATTTTCAGTCCTGGAATGTTTTACAGCAATTCAAGTTATTCTATTGTTGGCAAGGTATGTGCAGTGTAGTTGGAAGTTGGTTCCAAGAATGACTAACAAGTTGTTCAGGGCCAGTGCCAACAAGGAGCCGATAGAGAAAAGAAAGTAAATAAGAAATCATTCGCTTAAAACAAATTGAAGTTGTATTCCAGTGACTTCTTGGGGTGGGGGAGTGGGAGGGGTTCTTGGTCCAAAGTGGCCTTTTTCCCTTATGCCTTTGAATTACCAAAACCTTTCACCAATCACAGAAATTTGGAAAATATGTCACAAATTTGTAAAAAATTGAAATCATGGGTGTTGTATACTAGATTCAATTTAATGGTTGACTTAAGTGACCTTGTGATATGAGTTTTGAGTACAATGGCTACTTTAAATGGGTGTTGGATAGTCAACATGTGTGTTTACAAGATGATGGAAGTGTATGATTTTCCATTCTTTGGAATTTAAATGGCATTGACTTCATACTTGAGCTTCCATGCATACTAGGATGCACAACAATGAAATGTGCAAGGTGCTCTTGTTGAGTTTCTTTAAAAAATAAAATCCACAACTAGAGGGGCTAATACAAATTTAATGCATTGGTTGCAAATGCCTTAAGGTTTTTTAGTTGCAAGATAACTCACATGCACTTGAAGCTTGGAACTTGGAACTTATAACCAAGCTTGTCTTTTGTACTTATAGATGGTGTTTTGATAGCAATGGATACAACTCCTGAATATGGGTATTGACTTGACCTGTACACAAATGCTAGTTCTGGAATAGAGATGTGGATTTTGGATTGGTGATATGTTTGAAAGTTTTTGACATGTCACCCAAAAGTTTGAAAGCTTTTTGGTGGCATTCATTTACTTCAATGGTGATTCTTGTTGAGGAAGCTTGGAAAAGAAGCTTCAGGATGGATGGGTGGTGGAAATGCAATTTCAGGAAAGAGAAAGTATGTTGAAGAAAGATGGTGGGTGTATGAGAGAAGTTGATATCTTGTAATTGTTTTTGGGGAGTGAAGTGGAGTCTCTTTGGTGCTGGAAGTTGATCACAATGTGCTGATTTGTTGGTATGGAGTTTAAGAGAAATTTGTTGTTTTGTTAGAAAAGTGTGGCTTGGAGAGTTGAAGGGGATATAAGGTTGGGAACTGTATTTACCCTTGGACATGGACATTTTTTGAGCTCAACGTGAAGGGACAAAAAGTATTTTTGATGTTGCTGTGAGTTTCTCAATTTTGATAGAAGTTGATCAGTAGAGTTAATCCATGCATGCTGGGTCTGTTCATTAAGTCTTTTGAAGTCTCTTGCTGTGCATTTTGACTTAGAAACCCTATGATGTGCATGGAATCTCAACTGACATCGTTTTGGAGCTCCAAGATAGTGCTGTGGATTGAGTAGTTGAATGGTAGAAACAGCGCATGGAAATTTGCAGGCAAATCTGTGCAGGCAAATTAGTGAATATATTGGGTTAAGAAAAGAAGATCAGTCGCCAAGGAAGCCCACCAAGGAACTGTTTTTTTCTTTTGTGTGGTGTGTAGAAGATAGAAACAAGTATCCCTGAAAGGAGAGTTTATAGTCTGCCTGTTTGAGGAAAGACGTGCATAAGATTCTGGGTTGAGTCAAGCAACAGCAGGTTTTTGAGGACAGAGAGAAGGGATTGAATGCTGTAATCCCCCTCCTTTTTGGGTACAGTCCAACCTAATGGCCAACAATGTCAGGTCTGATGTCAAGGAGTGCTAGCATGAGTCCTAATGGAGTTTTTTGAGGTTCTGCAATGGTAACTGTAGATATTTTCATGTTGTCTGGTACTGTGTTGGGAACTAGTTGAGACTTCAAATATCAAGGTTCAAAATGGGAATAAAATTGTAGTTGTTGGGTGTTCAACCAATTGATTAATATAGTCATAGGGAGTTTACACACACAAGTTCCTTTGTATCACCAACTCCTGAACAAATCCTAACTGGAATATCTTGCCAAAGACCTTCCAAGTTGGGAGCTTCAGCGCTAAGAAGGAAAATTCAATGAAGCTATATCCTTATAGAAGCTATTCCTGGACAGGACACAGGACCTGTGTTGGTCTAGTACATAGGACTGCACTGGGTATCAGCATTGGTATCAACACTGCTGGCAAGGACCCGTCCAGTCTGGTACAAGCTGAGGCAATACCGGCCTTATACCTAAACTAGCCTGGTAGGGACCTGAGGTAATACCGGCCTTGTAATGGGTTTGTATCAATCTCAATACCAGGTATATACCTGCTTCGTACCAGCCAAAAATCAGTCTTGGACCCAATCCTTACCAAGACCAGACTGGCATGAAAGTTTTTAAAAGAAGCCCAATTCCAGTACTAGCCTAGTATGAAAAACAAAATAAAAATTCTGATGCCAGGACTAGGCTGGTATGTTCAAAAATTGATACCAGACCAACAACACTGGTCCTGTGGGACTCGACCTGTGTTGGGTGGTTCCTGACTTTTTATGAAGAACCTTTGGTTCCAGTTTAAAACATAAATCAAAACTATCTTGCTTCCAGTTCCACAATTAAATATAACCGGCAACCTGGTTCCAGGTCTGGTTCTTTAAGAAAATAACATTTGGTTCAGGTTCCTATTTTTGGGTCTGAAAATCAGATTTGGTTCAGGTTTGACTCTTTGCTAACCAGAACTGGAACCGGTGGTTCTTACCTGTCAAAGTAGATACCCTTCCAAGATTGGACAAGATGCACAAAGACCACACCATGACCCCATTCAATTTGAAACGCAACATGAAGGAGAGATGCTCTTATCACGAAGACTGTGCCATGACCCGTTCAATTTGCAGCGCAACATGAAGGAGAGATGCTCTTATCACGAAGACCAGACCATGACCCATTCAATTTGAAGTGCAACATGAGGGAGAGATTCTCTTATCATGAAGACCACACCATGACCCATTCAATTTGAAGTGCAACATGAAGGAGAGATGCTCTTATCATGAAGATCACACCATGACCCATTCAATTTGAAGTGCAACATGAAGGAGATATGCTCTTATCACGAAGACCACACCATGACCCGTTCAATTTGAGGCGCCACATGAAGGAGAGATATATGTTACAAATGTTTATCATGATAACTTAACTCCTGGATACAACCTTCCATGATAGGAAATGTTCAAATATGATAAAAGAAATGAAGGAAAAGCAGGACTTTATTCATCCACACACATCTTTGGCAGGGATTCTTGTGACTCAAAATCCCCATACAATAGGTGGCTCTCCAGCCTTGTTTTGCTTCCTCGGAAACTCTTTCTACTCATTTTGGGCCTCAAAATCTTGAGGAACAAAAAGTGAGAGAAGATTAGGCAGCACAAAACTTATAACTATAAAATTGTGATCCTGCAGCCTCTAGCAGGCCTATAACGTAATAACTAAATCTCTTTAAAAATCTTTCTGTTGAGTATCTATCTACTATTTGGTATCTACCTATCTATCTATCTATGTACAAGGCTTGAAGTGTTCAACATGAGTCAAACAAGCAGTGTAATTTTACTGCCAGGAAGCCACGCATTAAGACTGATCATTCAAACTTCTTTATTGTTCATAATTTGTCAAAATTTTATAATCCCATAAGGCGAAGTTTGATCTAAGTTCCACATAATATTTTATGAAGCGATTTCTAGTGCAGCAGATCATTGAGTGGAGTGATCTTTCTTCTTCTTCGTTCTTTTGTCCTTTTTGAATTTGACCCAAAAAAAAAAAAACTCACAATTGTGGAGTTTGCTTCTGGGATCTCAAAATTGGCCAAATGAGATTTTAACCGATATGAACCCAACTGGCTGTACTGGGAACACCGTTGGAGACAGCAAACAACATGGTAGTGAGCTGAGGGTGCGATCACAGAACTGGGTGGTGCTGTGGTGCTCACAGTATACGTACCACCTCCTACAGCAGCTGGGGTTGCGGTGTTGAGCTGCAATAATCTTTGCCCCTGTAGTACATCCATTGCAAAAGACCAAAGGATGATGAGAACAAAACACTCTGGTCGAATGAGAGTTTGTTGGGTTTAGGGTTTGTTGCCTAAACCCCAATTCTTGGCTTCCCGACATCATAAGAATGTGCTTTATGACACACCCAAGTTTTGTAGTTTTAATTACAATTATTTAGAAGAAAAAATTTGGTTCAATTTTGTGATGTAGCCAAACTAGTGAGTCACCATGACCATCCATAAGCTGCATAATACTATGATTTAATATACAATATGGTGAGTTTTTCAAAAATAAAAATAAAATAAAATTGGTGAGTAATAAAACCTAGACTATTATTATTATTATTATTTTTGGGGGCCTAAATTTGTGAAAAAAATCACCAATTCGTCAGAAATTTTAAAAAAAATACTGAAAATTTCTCAATTGAACCATGCACAGAAGAGTCAGTAATTAAGTAAGTAACTACCTGAGAAAAGGAGTGAGTGGAATAAGGAGCGCTCAGGAAATTGAGATCGATGAAATCCGGATTACCGCCATCGATGGTAAGAGTAAAAGCCTGACCGTAGCCCAATTCACCGGGAGCGTCGGTAATAACGGGCCTAGCACCGAAAAGGTAGGGTGGTGAAAAAGCCTCAATACGGAGTTCCGTCGGTAAATAGCCGGTCAGGGTGTAGAATTGGTGGGTGTTACTACCGGCGATCAGAACACGACCGTCTGGTAGGACATTCGCGGTGGAATGGTAGACTCGTGGAATGTCGGTGGCAGTTAAAGTCTGGAATCGTGTCCCGGCAGCAGCATTAGGGTTGTAGAGCACGGGGGTTTGCACGGGGTTCTGTGCATTGCCCCATCCTTGAGCTCCATTGGCGGCTCCGTTGACGATTAGGACATTGCGATCCGGCAACAGCAACATGTCGCCCATGTTGCGTCTCAAGGGCATGTTCTCCATGGCCCAGGCAGGAGCTGCATCTAGAGGTGCAATGCGTCCGCATGTAATGGAGGCAGGCAGCCCGGCTGCGGGGTTGAGGAAGGCACCGTAGGTGGCTCCGCCGCACACGAGAATTTCCGGACCTCCCCATCCGTTGAATCCCGACAATGGTAGCAACACCGAGCTCCCGGCTGACGGATAGTTTCTGGGCTCGCCTGGAATCGCGGGGAGGTTGGCCACTGCCGTGTTGGTGTTCCAGTCGAAGAGGATGGAATCCCTGTTGGCGAAGATGAAGAGCTGGTTGTTGGGTAGCAAATGCACGTAAGGATACAGATTGTCGTTTTGTGCATCGTTTGTCTGCAGCAACAGGCCCACATCCATGCAAGTCGACTTTGATCAGAGCTTGAAGGCTCACATATAATTGCGAGCTAGACTCGGGCGATCATAATAACACTTGGGTAGCGAAATTAGGAATCTCTCGAGAATCAGCAGAAAGAATCAAGAGTAAGGGGGAGAGAGAGAGAGAGAGTTGCAATTTACATTTGCGATTAGAGGAATGTAGACAGGAGCTCCTTTGGACGGCACATACTCCACGGTGTCACAGCTTCGTCCTCCGAAGATGGCTTGGCTACCGTCCGGCATTCGCTGGTTGGTTGCGT
>Ga0209611_10000493_pt1 | contig 59144 bp, 57 predicted proteins | sample S1TSphgellanicum_3_FD_187693 | JGI IMG/M metagenome (GOLD analysis project Ga0209611, IMG submission 187693) | Host-associated microbial communities from peat moss isolated from Minnesota, USA - S1T2_Fc - Sphagnum magellanicum MG (SPAdes) (version 2) | ecosystem: Host-associated > Plants > Peat...
GCCAGATGCTTGTATACTAACACACTTCATGTTATCAGAAGCAACTGACTTGATCCAAAATCTGCTGATTTATCCCCAGAACATGGAACGAAATCTTTACTGCTACGGCGGTGTAGTTTTCAGTCAGAAAGTACTATTAGCTCTGATAGATAAAGGGATGAGCCGCGAGGAAGCTTATGCGATCGTCCAAGCCAGTGCTCATGCTGCTTGGAATAAACCAGAAGGAAATTTCCGCAATCTGATCGCAGAGAATTCTCAGGTAAGCGGAAAACTTTCACCTGAAGAAATAGCAGCTTGCTTTGACCCTCAACATCATCTCAAGCATTTAGAACAAGTTTATCTGAGGTTAGGGATTTAACTATTGGGGTTAATTAGTAGTATATAGTAGCTAATTAAACAGGCAGTTTATAAGTGATTATAATCACTTATAAACTCTATATTCATCTAGGCAAAACACCTATATTTATATTACAACAGTATTAAGAAATTAAATAATATTGATTATAGCTGAACTGATTAATTTCGGTTTAACGATATCTATTAGTAAGCAATCTTAACCACAATTCTTCGTCCATCCAGTGATACATCTGAGTTTTTTATGATTTCCATTCTGGCTATACTATCAGCAGCAGCAGCAGCAGGCTTGAGAATAGGTACTCCTTTGTTAATTATTGGACTGTTACACGGAAGTAATCTGTGGTCAGAAGTTCCTGTTTTATCCAGCATCTCGCCGCAAATTTTAGTTTGCTTCCTCACCAGTTGGTCATTATTTGAGCTTTTAGCTTCCAAGCAGCGGACTGGACAAAGAATCATCCAACAGGTGCAATTATTTTTATCCCCCATCGTGGGAGCAATTATGGGTCTCACAGTCTCAACCAACGCAGTACCCCACTGGCTAATCGCTTTAGTCGCAGGACTGCTAGCTTTAGTACTTCAGCTAGTTTTAGTTGGTTGGTTCTTTCGCTTGAGGGGACTACCTTTATGGGTTGTTTTTCTCCAAGATAGTTTATGTATAACGCTTGTAATATTAGCTTTTGGTGCGCCTCTGTCAGGAGGACTAATTGCTCTAATCCTCCTGTTGTTGGCAATTCGTAGTGCTAAATATTGGCACAATTGGTACTGGAGAAAAGCCTGAGTATTCACAGTAAGCCGATCATATGGAGTAAGCCGCGACCTGTAATCAATTCTATGATTAGAGCAATAAAACCCAACATGGCTAAACGACCATTCCAAATTTCAGCACTGATAGTCATACCCCATTCCCAACGTTCTTGAGGGTACATTCTCACATTCTTCTTCATTTGAGCAGCTTGTGATAACTTGATACTAGGTTTTTGCAGAGCATCAATGACTAACTCTGCTAATGCTTGAATAAACAATGGATGAATATTCGGAGCAGGTACTCGATAAAAATTATGGATACCTGAATCTTCAGCTATTTCTCGATACTCAATATCAATTTCTTGTAGTGTCTCAATATGTTCGGAAACAAAGCTAATAGCTACAACAACTAAATCCGTGACTCCTTTTGCACCTAGTTCTTTGATTGCATCATCAGTATATGGTTGTAGCCATTCTACTGGTCCAACACGGCTTTGATAAGCTAGAGTATGTAGATTAGGTCGATTGAGGGTTTGCATAATTAGATGAGTACATTCCTCAATTTCTTGTTGGTAAGGGTCGCCTGCTTCTTCTACATAACTTTTAGGGACACCATGAGCGCTAAAGAAAATATGTACTTGATCCGGTTGGTCAAACTTATCTAGTTCTTGCGCTATCGATTGCGCCATTGCTTGGAGATAAGTTGGTTGTTTATACCAAGAAGGAATAATCGTGTAGTCCAACTGTTGTAATTTAGGCTCTTGCTGCCAAAGCTTTTCTAATAGTCGGAAGCTTGATCCACTAGTACTAATGGAAAATTGGGGGTAGAGTGGCAAAATGACTAACTTATCAATGTTATCTTGGGCGATTAAGGCGATCGCTTCTTCTGTATAAGGATGCCAGTAGCGCATTCCCACGTATATTTTAGCGTCTTGTCCCAAAACAGCTAGTTGATCTTGCAGAGCCTGTCCTTGAGCTTCCGTAATGCGACGCAATGGAGAACCACCACCAATTTGCTTATAGTTTTCCTGCGACCTTTTTGCACGTCTGGTGGCAATAAACCAAGCTAGAGGCTTTTGCATCCACTGGAGCGGTAGGCGAATGATTTCTGGGTCGGAAAACAGGTTATATAGAAACGGCCCGACATCCTCTAACTTGTCAGGTCCGCCGAGATTGAGTAATAAAACGCCTACACGACCCATAGCAATAAACTTCCCCCAATCTTTATCAGTTTCTCTAATATTAGCAATATATCTTGATTAAATATTAAATTTGGCGTTTAGGAAAGATCAAATGGCAACTATTTTTCGCAATTGGAGTTATCGCTATCAATGGCTATATGACAGTATCTCGCATTTAGCTGCTTTGAGCGTGGGAGGAGAAGCTCATTTTCGCCAACTTGCCATAATTTCTTTAATAATTCACTCAGATACCAAAATTTTAGATTTATGTTGCGGTAGTGGTCAATCCACACGGTTTTTGGTCAACCACTCTCAAAATGTCACAGGTTTAGACGCTTCGCCGTTATCACTAGAAAGAGCTAAACGTAAAGTATCTAATGCTAACTACGTCCAAGCTTTTGCTGAAGATATGCCTTTCCCTAATCATCATTTTGATATTGTTCATACCAGCGCAGCTTTACACGAAATGCAACCTGATCAATTACGTCAAATTATCCAAGAGGTCTATCGTGTACTGAAACCAGGAGGGATTTTGACGTTGGTAGATTTCCACAAACCGACTAATATCCTTTTCTGGCCTGGTTTATGGTTATTTTTCTGGTTATTTGAAACAGAAACAGCTTGGCAATTACTCAAAATTGATTTACCCGGATTACTGGAAGAGTATGATTTTACAGTATCTCAAACCACCTTATACGCTGGTGGTAGTTTGCAAGTCATACAAGCCAGCAAGCAAATACCCCTTGACATAACTTACTAGTTTATACCATTCTCTTAGTAAACACTTATGTAATTAAGAGAGTTTTATGGTTAAAGCCACAAATGATTCGCAAAATAGTGGTGCTAGAGCATACACTATTCAAATCGGGTTACTGGTTACAATCATAGTTGTTATGGTTACATCTGCTGTTGTAACTTATTTACTCAAGCCAGATATCAGAGCCACAGATGTCAATTTGGTTGACCCGAATAAAGACGCGAGGAATGGGATCATCAGTTTAGCTAGTGCTGTGATTACAGGTTGTTTTGCTCTCCTGCAATCAAGTCAACAATCTGTAAGTAGTAGCAATCAGAAAAGATTAGATGACCTCGAAGAAATAATCCAACAGCAGAAAAAACTCCAATCTGTCTTACAGAATTCGGCAGAAACCAGTACGGTCAGTAAGTAATCTATAAATAAAAGGGAACAGGGAACAGGGAACAGGGAATAGGGAATAGGGAATAGGGAATAGGGAACAGGGAATAGGGAATAGGGAACAGGGAATAGGGAATAGCAAGTTTCCCCAAAGACTGTTGCCCGTTCCCTGTTCCCTCTTAACTATTTGATTAGTCATATTAGACTATTATTCCTTCTAGTATTCCTACTAACACTTTGACTAAATTTTCCAAATCCTCAGGAATTCTGAATAAACTGATATCTTGAAATATCTGTTGAGCATCCCGGTCCAGTTTACCAAAACGCCAAACATCTCCTATGGTTACTGCTCCATATAATATATTTTGTTCTTCAACATGAGATAGAGCAATTAGTTCCACGGCTAGCTGGGTAAATCCTCTAGTTAGGTCATCCTTTTTAGCCTCTATAACCAGTAAAGAATTGTGCGACGGTGAACGCAATAGATAATCCAGATTTCCTTTGAGCCATTGATTAACCATGAGAAAATATTCAATCCACATCTTACATCGACAATAACGAATTACCTCGATCATGATGGGAGAAACTAGAGTTTCTCTCCTAGCGGTTTCATTACTTAATCTAATTAATGGTAAAATATCCTCAATTCTCTGTTCAAGTTCTGGTAAGCGATCCAAATTTCTATCAGTTGTAGGTAGGGATAAATGCGATATTACAAGAGAGTAGTTGAATTCAGCTAAAATGTCATCAGCTTCATATGGTAGTTCAAAGTAAGATTGAAAAGTATAAGAACTATCTTCTTGCAAAATTTTGATTTTAGGCATTTGTTATTAAGAAATCACTATCCTAATCATAGAGTAATATTCTAATTTCTTATGGTTGTTCTCCACCCACTATCAGATTTCCTAGATTTCGGTTCTCCTATTTGCCAAACATCTCCTAATTATTACTATGAGGGGTACTGTCCGCAAACAGGTACACTGCTAAGACTACCTCGCACTTCTTTGGTAGAAGCGATCGCCCGCCAATTAATCCAGCAGTTACCACAACTGATCCCAAGTGTCCGTGAAGGAAAAATGTATGGTGTCCTACTAATAGAATTACCTACAGGCGAACAGCGAGTAATTAAAGCCTTTTCCGGGTTACTCCAAGGTAGCAGTACAGTTACAGGTTGGGTTACTCCTATTCCTGGACGTAGCCAATTAGCCCAGGAAGAAACTCGAACTTTAGCTGAGTTAGCAGCAATCAAACAAGAAATTATTGCTCTCCAGCAACTTCCCGCTAGACTAGAATATGCTGTCCAAGCTGAAAATTTTGCCCAGCAGTTGCAAAAGATGAGCGATCGCCACTCCCTTGACAAGCAGCAACGTCAACTCAAGCGCCAACAACTACACCAAACCTTAACATCAGAAGAACTTATCTTAGCTCTATCACAGCTTGACGATCAAAGTCGCCTCCAAGGAATTGAACGCCGCAATCTCAAACGCAAGCAAAATGAAGTCTTACAACCACTCCAAAAAGCAATCACTACAGCTGATGAGCGAATTAGAGAACTAGTCAAACAGAGAAAAACATTATCCCGTCAATTACAAGCGCAGATGCACAGTGTCTATAGTTTAACTAATTTTGCGGGAAAATCACGATCATTACAGGAATTAATGCCATTGGGCTTACCCACAGGTACGGGAGATTGTTGTGCGCCAAAGTTATTGCATTATGCTGCGACTCATGGATTAAAACCCCTAGCTATGGCAGAATTTTGGTGGGGTGAGCCTGGGTTACATCGAGATAGAATTCCAGGAGAATTTTATGGTGCTTGCGCAGAACGCTGTCAGCCATTAATGGGATTTCTGCTTTCTGGATTAAGACCAAATCTGGAAGCGCCTATCATCGTCTATGAAGATCAATGGCTAGTTGTGGTGAATAAACCTCCAGGGCTGTTATCAGTTCCTGGTCGATATATTGACCGTCAAGATAGCGTTCTCAGTCGATTACGTCATTCACTCCCAGATGGTTTAGCACTTTTACCCGTGCATCGCTTAGACCAAGAAACTTCTGGTATTTTAATCTTAGCACGCGATCGCTTTACCCATGCTCAACTCACTAGACAATTTCAGCACAGACAAATAAATAAACTTTATATAGCGCTACTTTCTGGTATTGTAACCACCCAATCAGGAGTAATTGAATTACCACTATGGGGGAATCCAGAAAACCGCCCCTATCAGCAAGTCGATGATCAACGGGGTAAGCCTAGCATCACTCGTTTTCGTGTTATCGCCCAGGAAGGAGACTACACAAGGATAGAATTTATCCCACTTACAGGACGAACTCATCAGCTACGGGTACATGCTGCAGATCGGCGAGGATTGGGTGTGGTGATTTTGGGCGATCGCCTTTATGGTTGTACCCATCAGACAAATCGGCTGCATCTCCATGCACAAGAATTGAATTTTCAGCATCCCCATTTAGGAGAAACTTTACATTTAAAAGTAGAAACTCCTTTTTAAATCTACCATATTCAGGCTAATCTAATTACCATCTCTATCTTTGGGATTATTGTATATCCTCTGAGAGAAAGAGGAAATTTGATTAGTCAATTTCTACTATGAATACATCTATATATCAGACTGCAATCTAACCACCAAAACAGCAGAAAGTAACTTTTCTCCAGAAGAACGACTCAAGTTATTAATACTTCATGACACTGGAGACTTAGCCCTACTATTGCTGGTCAATTAAGTTAAAAACAGCCAATTCAAAGAATTGAAAGAATTATATGAACCGGATTAAATCTCTGGCATTCATGACTGCATTAGCATCTACATCTGTAATTTCTTGCTCTCAAAATGCTAATGCTGCTCTCACTGTATCTCTCAAGGATCATTTCAATAGCTTTCATGACAGCCACATAACTTTACATGTAGCGCAGCTAGATCGTCGTGATCTGGATCGTCGTGAACGCGATCGCCTGGAACGGGAACGCTTGGAGCGGGAACGTCACGAACGGGAACGGCTGGAGCGGGAACATCACGAACGGGAACGGGAACACAGGCGTTAGTTAATAATTCCAGTAAATTAAAAATCAACTAAATTAGGAAACTTCTTTCTCTAGGAGAAAGAAGTTTTTTATATCATATTCTTGTATGAGATTATACAATATTTGATTAATACACTTGTTACTTAGACAGCAATTAGAAATTAGGTTGTATTATATGAATGAAATCATGGTTCAATAGATGCATATAATAAAGCAGTAGAGACCATAATTTCGGATTCAGGGTAGATTTCGTGCTATTTGACAGATATTTGCTTTTGCGAATAAATCACATGAAAGTTGAAAATATCCACATAAAAGGCATTAAAGCGCAACAAGACTGGATTTTGCAGAAGATTTTCAACTTGGTTGTTAATCCAATTCCCAGCGCTGTTCAAGCACAAGAGCTAATGCAGATATTGGTTAAAATAGTTACACAAGTTGAACAAATATGTGCTAATAGACAAGCTACACCAGGAAACCTGAAGAGCTTGTCTCGTAAAATCTACTCTTGGATGAAATTCTTGACCAATGAGCAGAATCTGGAAAGTCACATGAATAGTACTTATTTAACCCAGAAAATAGCTCAACAAATTCTCAATACCCATAGTGAGAAAATTGACATAATGATTGAGTTCACTAATTTAGCCGGACTGTACAAGGGAACTAGGATAGGTAATACTGCTAGTTTAACTGTGAATGAAGGTTTTATTAGTGCGCAAGAAGATGTTCTACATGCCCTAATCACATCTGCTTTTTGTGGTAAGTGTCAAGATAATACTCAACTAATTCGGTCATTTACCAGTTCGGAGGAGTACAGTAGTATCCTGCTAGAATTAGATTTGATGGCTGATGTAATTGCTGAAAACCCTCAAGGTAATTTTTATAACTTAAATGAAATATTTGAAAAACTCAATTATGAATATTTTGCTGCTGCTTTGACCAAACCACGGCTGGTATGGAGTCAAATAAAAACCTATCGCAAATTTGGACACTATGAACCAGCTAGAGACAGAATAGTTATGAGTTTAACTCTAGATGATGCCAATATACCTGAATACGTGATTGAATTTGTTCTGTATCATGAGTTACTACATAAATTACACGGTACTAAGTGGATAAATGGTAGAAGCAGAGTTCATACACGAGAGTTTCGGGCTTACGAGTGCCAATTCAAACTATATAAAGAAGCTGAAAGCTGGCTGGAGAAATTAGCCTCAACGCCAAGTATACTCTCCACTTAGTCATGATCCCAGATTTTTGCCAAGCTGAGTTCACTTGGTTGTATTCACTGCATTTTTACTAATAAAACTGACTTGACAGGACGCTTAACTGGATTCCCTGAATCCAACTTTCCATAAAACGCCTTACCTTCATAATACAAGGAAGAAGAACTACCTCCATCCAAATTCATGGCTTTTTCCACACCAAGAGATTTGAGAAAATCTGCCAACATTGGCAAAGACATCCCTGAAGGATTGGAGTCATCAGGTTTTTGAGCTACCATAACCAAGACAACTGTACCATCATGTTTAATTCCGATCACTGTTCTAGCATTGAGCCGATCGCTGGAGAGTGCATCTCGTTGATGTTTAATATCTGTAAAACCTTCCGCTACTAAACCAAGTTTTGGCAATAATTGTGGACCCGCTCCTACAGCATCAATTAATCGACAACCCTGAGGCGATCGCTCTCCATGTAGAGTGATATCATAACGCATCACATTCCCACATAATACGCGCCGAAATTCCGACCGATTTAAAATTTGATTCAGGTAGGATTTTAAGCTAGGATTGTCGATCAATCGTGGGTTATTGTTGGGGTCAGCTACCATTTGACCAGCGATCGTGATAAAAGAAGTAGTTTTTTGATTAACCGGGTCAAAAAAACCCGCATTAATAATTGCGCTGACCGATTGCTTGTGGTTTCGATACTTCTGAGCAAATTCCTCTACTGTGTTTACCTGATCTGATACGGCTGGGACGATTGAATACATGCCATTAGATGGAACAAATAAAATATGAACTTGGCTTTGAGGTAAATCGCGCAGTTCATACCGTAACCGAGGATGTATATTATTTCTTTGCGAAATTTGTTCAGTACCGGCTTTAGTCGGCAAAAAAGATAGGGAAAAGTATAAGCTGGACATTAGGACTATGCTAAAAACAGCAGGAATCAAACTTAGCAACCAGATTTTTTTCACTTTTTTGCTAACCTCCTATTCTATCGCGCTAATGCTAGCACGACGAAAGACCTAAATTCCCATTAAGGCGCTACTCAGTTATATAACAAGCTTTATCAGATTAAATTACTGTGTTCAATGCTGCTAGAGCCTCATCTAATAAGGCTGATCTATCATTTTGTCCCACATTCAGCAGGTTATATGGTAAAATAGTTACTTAAATTCAAGTGTATTGAAAGTGGCAAGTATGAAATCAAGTATAGAAGTGGAAGTTCAAGATATAGATCATTTAGGACTAATAGCCCCACATTCAGCAGGTTATTTAAGACAAAAAATAATATTGGTGACAAGATGAACCAAAGAACTGTAAAATCAGCTTTTGTCTATCCGTGAGTTTAATCGAAGATTTAATCCCATTGATAAAGACAAGATGAACCGACTGGAAACAAAGCATTTTGGTCTAATTCATTTCCATCTCCTACTTGCATAAATAATGGAATCCCTTCTTCTCCCACTGTTAACAAGTCTAATCACTGGAATCACTTCAAATTCTCCTCTAAAAATCTATTAGTTTTATCCTCTAAACTACCCGCTTCTCGTTTACCTCCAATGGGTTGGAATTCTTTCATAAATTGTCTTAATTTTTCATATTCTTCCAGTTCTTCTTCTTGTAAATTATCTCTCTTACTTGTCAAGTCATCATACCGATCAATTTTATTTTGTATATCTGGAGAATGAGTTGAAACTAAGTCAAAAGCAGAACTTCTTAAAATATCATCAAAATCATAAGCCGCAATATTATCAACTTGCTCAATTTGGACTTCTCCATTGATCATTTTTAGTTTTAAAGTCAGTGCTTCCTCTCCAGCACCAGCAGCTACAAAAGGACTATGAGTAGCTACAAAAAATTGTATATTAGGGAAAAAGTCTCTTAGCTTTTGAGCAATCAATCTTTGCCAAATCGGATGTAAGTGAATATCTAATTCATCTATTAGTACAATACCTGATGCTTCCCGTGGATCTTTATCTTTAACATGGGAAAAAGTTTGAAACAAACGCCAAATTAAGTCTCCACCTAACGCAATAGCACTACGAAAACCATCTGATAATTGAGTAATGGGAATTAATTGATTGTCCAATGAAAAAATAATCATTCCATCACTAGTAACTTGATCTATTTTAATATTTCCAGGTAAAAGTTGTATAATAGCTTCTTCTCCTAGTCTCATAATTTCCTTTGATTTAGCATCATCAGGGTTTTTAGCAATGCGATAATCTAAAAAAACCATCCACTCTTGAAAAGTGTTTAAAGCTTCATTTTCATTAAACTGTGCCGTAAAATTATCTTCACGACTTTTCCTTTTAATTTCTCCTAATCTCACTGGATTTGTTTCAATACAAGAAATGCGGCGAAATGGTCCATAACCAGCAGCAAACCAGCCATGAGAATCTAAATTAAACGCATTTGTTCTTAACCATTCAAGAGTATCAGATTTCTTAGCATTTAGTGTATTTGCTGGATAATTATCTACACCAATTCTGGTATTTTTATCGCCTATGAAAAAGTAGGAATAATCATAGGAAAATTTATTTCTACCTTTATTTAGCATCATGCCTTTATCATCATTATCTTTGTGTATAATTGCTCTTAATTCACCATAGTCTAAATTATTCCTTACCCAATTTTGTGGAGATATGATCAGTTTTTTAGCTGCATCGGGACCGGCTAAAAGTAGGGCTATTGCTTGAAGTAATGTGCTTTTTCCTACACCATTTTCACCTAATAAAGTGATCCATTTATAGGACTTATTGTTATTGTTGAAGGATATTTTTTGTTCTGTAAATCCTTTGATATTTTTAATTTCAACGCTTTTAAGCCACATGATAGTATACCTCTTTGAATAAATAAATATTAATTTTCATTAATTTGCATGAGTTAAAATTAAATATAGTACCTAAGTTTTAGACAAAGCGATCGCTCTCTATATACATATTCCACTCTACTACTTTATTCCAGATATTGCACCCGATAATAAGATCTGGATCTCCTATTCAATTATAAAGGAGCGATGCTTAAAGTTTCGCCTATGCTCGTGTGAAGGAAGCTCTAAAACATAGTTATTGTAAGAATACGAGTGAATTATTCATTAGCAGTTGTAAGAAGGAGATAAAGTCTATAAAATCATTAGTCTATAACAGAGTAAGTAAATGTTTTGATTGGTCGCAAAGTCATCACATACTTATTAACATAACTAGTTGATGGGTTTTTACGCTAGAAGGAGAAGCTATGAATATTGAGGAAATGATGAGCAAATATCCGCTTTTTGACGCAACATTTCTAAATGTTGACTTGCTTGCTGTAACTTCCCTGTAGCTGCTTGAATTATTCTTTGGAGTGTCCAATTCAGTTTAGCTGCTTCTTGTTGTAATTTCCGCTCTAAGCTCGATCTTCTACACCTCAATTTCAGCGTTTTTAATTGTTGATAGATCAATCAACTTATAGATAAAAAGACAAAATATATATACCACCAAATTAGATCGCTTCAAAATCGTTTGGTAGAGGCTGAAAGCCTAGCTGAGTTCATTCGTGTTAACTCATCCGTTGGGCTGCTGGTAGGTTGCTGTGGAGTGTCGAGAGGAAATTGTTGCCAAACTCTCTCCCACCAGACCCGCACGGGCCTAATGGGAGAGAGTTTAGCATCGGCTACCTTACCTCCTCTCTTAAAAATCAAGTTAGGAAGTAGCTTTAGTCAAATGTTCCCTTTATAGTAGATCTGTAAATACTGCTTTTCCTCTATCTTAAGGCTGAAACTGGATGTGCTCAATCATCAATTTAGTTCAACATCCTCATAAAGTAGTGATAGTGGAAATTCTAATCCTACGCTTGTTAACTCTACCCGATAATCTGCTAACTCCACTGGTGCAGAATCAACAGAAAACTGAAACAATTCCCAATTACCCCGTTCATTCAGTCGATAGCATTCTACATAGGGGCGATCAGGATCAATTAATAAATATTCGCGTAATGTTTCAATCTGTCGATACTGGCGAAATTTAACTCCTCTGTCATATGCTTCTGTGCTAGGTGATAATACTTCTGCAATTAAGCAGGGATAGCGAATATATTTTCGAGCAGAGCGATCGCCCAAATTACAAGTTACGGCTACATCAGCATAGTGAAAAGAACCCTGATCGGTTACAGCAATTTTGGCATCACTCGTCAGCACTTTACAGCCTTTTTGGCGCAAGTGATTTTTCAGCAATGTTGCTAGATTAACTGCTACCTGATTATGAGGAATTGTTCCCCCAGTCATTGCTAGAACTTCGCCATACAAATATTCATAGCGTAATGGTTGTTCCTCTTCCCACGCTAAATATTCTTGAGCGGTCATCTTGACAAAAACCGGGTCGGCGCTCATCTGGAAATTTCCCTAACAGAGGTAATCTAATCTGAGTTTAGCCTTAACTGAATAGTATTGGGTATTGGGACTCAAAGTAAAGGCGCAACAAAACCTGAAGAAGTTGTTTTAATCGGCGGTCACTATGATTCAGTATTTACTAGTCCTGGTGCAAATGATAATGGTACAGGAGCGATCGCTACGTTGGAATTAGCCAGAATATTTGCTAATAGAACAACAAACCGCACAATTTGTTTTGTAGAATTTACCAATGAAGAACCACCGTGTTACAAGTCGCACTCATGAGTTTACTTGCTGAATTTAGGTGATTTTGGGTATTATTAATCTAGTGACTATTTGAACATTACAGATGCATTCTATGAACAGAAACTTTCAAGTTAAGTTTTTACAATATCTATTGAAAAAAGACTCTGATGAGGGTTTGGCTTCGTGGGGATGGCTAATTGTGATCATCCCCATAATTTTAATTTTAGCAGCTCTCTCCATACCATCTTTGTTCGGTTGTGTCAATAAAGCTAAACAAGCAGAAGCCAAAAATTATACTGGAGTTTTCAATCGCTCCCAACAAGCATATTATCTAGAAAATAGTAAATTTGCTAGTTCTTTTCAGGAACTGCAATTAGGAATCATGACGCAGACTGTTGATTATAACTACTATATTAAAACTATCAACAAACCTGTTAAACATGAAATTACGTATTTTTACTCAGTTCCACGCCAGCCTGGACACAAGAGTTATGTGGGCGCTGTAACGACCATGAAAGATAATACTAAAAATAATGAAATACTAACACAAACAATAGGTTGTGAAACAGAATCGCCAACTCAAATACAACCCGCTAATCCTACAGTTAAACTTGGTGTTCTGACATGTCCTAATGGAACGGTAACCTTTCACCGTGATCGGTAAAAAGGCCACGTTACTTTTTTAGAACCTTCTCAGAATTAAAGGTATTATTACATAAATACTCCGATCTCAACTAACTGGCAACTTGCGTTAGTAAGGTATTGGCATAGAAGGTTCTATTTTTCTCTTCCATTCGCGAATTCCATTTGTCATATTTATAGCTGAGATACCCGCTTTTTGTAGCAAATATACGGCTCTATTAGACCTGGGATTGCTACCACAATAAGTAATTATCCTATGTCCCGGAAGCATGAGTCTAATTTTTTGGATTCCAGTCCCAATTTCAAGATCGGATAATGGTACTAGTATTGCTCCAGATATATGGGAGTATGCATATTCATGGTTCGTCCGCACATCTATAAGTAATAAGCTTTTGTCATTAGTATCAATTAGTTTTTTCACCCCTTCAACACTAATTTGTGGAGCATTAGCAGCTAGAAACGCGCTACCTAAGGAACCAGGTAAGTTTACCAGATAATCTACTGGTAACCCGGCTCTGATAAATATTTGCAAAACATTGGGATTGTAGAGTGACCAACAAAATAGGACTGACAGAATAATCAAGATATAAGCAGAGAGCTGCAACCAAATTCTTAATCTCAGTTTTGAACTAGTAATTTCTGACATGATTGTTACGCAGTACTAACCGAAATACTATTACATATGATATGCTATCTCTGACACTAGTAGTAGAAATTGCCTCTCTTGGTAAAGCTAACCGGGCGTAGATAGTAGGAGGGGGAGCAGGGCTTACCAATTTAAGTTAGTAGCTAAATTTCCATAATTTCGACTTTGATTTCACCTTGTCCTAGTTGGACAATTAATTTTTCCCCTACAGCTAATTCTCCAGATGAACGTGCGATCGCCCCATTTTCCTGTCTCACCACAGCATAACCTCGTTGTAAAACAGCTTTTGGATCAAGACCAGCCAATTTTTGACGCAACATTTCTAAATGTTGACTTGCTTGTTGTAATCTTCCTGTAGTTGTTTGAACTAGTCGTTGACGTTTCCAACTCAGCTTATCTGCTTCCTGCTGTAATTTTCGGTCTAAGCCCAATCTTCTACATCTTAATTTCAACGCTGCTAATTGACGATCAGCATTTGCGTAAGATGAATTGACTGCTGCGGACAAAGCCAAGATTCTATTTCTATGTTCAGCGGATAAATCAGCAAGTGATGGGACAACTTTCTCTGCTGCTGCTGTGGGTGTGTGAACACAAACATCAGCAACTAAATCTACTAAAGCTTCATCTCGTTGATGACCGATTCCTGTAATCACGGGAATTGCACAACCAGCTACCGCTCTGACGACTCTTTCATCATTGAAACAAGCTAATTCCTCCACTGCTCCACCTCCCCGTGAGAGGATCAAAACTTCAGCGCGTCCATCTTGCTCAACTCGGGCGATCGCTTGTACAATTGACTCAGGTGCTAAATCTCCTTGAACCGTAGCGGGGGAAAATAGTACATGTAAACCAGGATATCGATGTTTGAGGGTTTTTTGAATATCACCCCAAGCTGCTGCGGTGGGTGAAGTGACAACAGCAATGGTTTGAGGATGTATGGGGAGCGATCGCTTTCTTTCTCTGTCAAATAGTCCTTCAGCTTGTAAGCGATTTTTCAGTTGTTGATAACGCAAAGCCTGTAAACCAATACCAGCAGGTAAGATTTGCCAAGCTGACAGTTGATATTCTCCCCGTTGAGGATATACACGCAAACTACCCAAAACAATAATTTGTTCACCTGTCACAGGTAACTGAGCCAACTTTACCGCTTGGCTACTCCAGACTACACATTTAATCGCGGCTGTTCCATCAGTATCTTGCAGAGTAAAAAATATTCCACTACGATGTTGACTAGTACTAGAAACTTCACCTGTCACCCATACTTGTCGAAGTAGGTTATCTTGTTCTAGCAGTAATCGGAGATAATCAGTTAAATCAGCTACGGAAAGAGCAGTGTGAGGAATTCGTGAATCATATAGGTCAAATGTCATGATAACTACTCCTCGCCAGTTAGTTGAGTTAGATTCAACAATCGAGTCTAACAAGCTAGGTAAAAGCTATATAGAATTATAGAGAAAAGAATATTGTATCAGAGCCGGAGTCCCTCTGGCTCTAAAGCGAATTGGCAAATTTTCATACTGAATCCTTTTACAGTTATGATGTTTTCCAGTTAGAATAGTATATCTGTTCTATAACAACTCCAAAAATCTAGCAAATCCATATATTGTAAGTTAGAGGCTCTGATGGCGACAAACACTGATAATGTTGGCAAGCAAAAAGCGCTAAATAGCGTCCTTACCCAAATTGAAAAGAGTTTTGGGAAAGGAGCGATTATGCGCTTAGGCGATGCTACCCGAATGCGCGTAGAAACAATTTCCACGGGAGCGCTGACACTAGACTTAGCTTTGGGGGGTGGTTTACCTAAAGGGCGAGTGATTGAGATATATGGACCGGAAAGTTCTGGAAAAACGACAGTCGCTCTCCATGCGATCGCCGAAGTGCAAAAATCCGGGGGAATAGCAGCATTTGTGGATGCTGAACATGCGCTTGACCCCACTTACTCAGCTGCTCTAGGAGTAGATATTGAAAACTTGCTAGTTTCACAACCAGACACCGGGGAAGCCGGTTTAGAAATTGTCGATCAACTGGTACGTTCCGCCGCTGTTGATATTGTAGTTATTGACTCAGTTGCAGCATTAGTCCCTCGCGCAGAAATTGAAGGCGATATGGGTGATACCCACGTTGGTTTACAAGCGCGATTAATGAGCCAAGCTTTGCGGAAAATTACTGGCAACATTGGTAAATCTGGCTGTACAGTAATTTTCATTAACCAATTGCGTCAAAAAATCGGTGTTACCTACGGTACTCCAGAAGTGACAACTGGCGGTAACGCCTTGAAATTCTACGCCTCAGTCCGATTAGATATTCGGCGGATTCAAACCTTGAAAAAAGGTACGGACGAATTTGGTAACCGGGTGAAAGTTAAAGTAGCCAAAAATAAAGTAGCTCCACCTTTTAGAATTGCGGAATTTGACATTATTTTTGGGAAAGGAATTTCTACTTTAGGCTGTCTAGTTGACCTCGCAGAAGAAACGGGTGTACTTGTCCGTAAAGGCGCTTGGTACAGTTTCAACGGCGAAAACATTTCTCAAGGACGAGACAACGCGATCAAATATATGGAAGAGAAACCTGATTTTGCTAGTAAGATTACAGAATTAGTCCGAGAAAAACTAGATAAAGGGGCTGTCGTTTCTGCTAATTCAGTCACCAAGACTAGTGAAGACGAAGACGAAGACGAAGAGGAATTGGAATTGGAAGAATAAGCAGAAGAAGCAGGGGCGCAGGGGCTCGTATGCCTTGCGCCCCTACTGGACTCCCCGAAGCCACTGGATGCGCCCTATAGTGACTTATTTGATAGATTTGATCTGAAAATTAAAAGTAGCAACTAAGTTTTGGTTAACATAAACTTCAATTTTATGTTCTCCAGTGGGATCTCCTGGAGTAATTTGCCAAAAATTCTCAATTATGCCATCTTCAGGTGCTTTTTCAGTATGTTGTGATGTTGCTGTAGCTCCATCTTTTGAGATGACGAAATTTTCACTGTGGTCCGTAGCCCAGGCTTCAGGAGGCTTGGGTAAATGGAAAACTTCACGCCATGTTACTAAACCATGATAGTTTTTGTTTAGCTTAATCCGCCAACCATAACTATTACCTACCTTGAAGGGAATATTAGTTGTAGGAAAAATATCATGTTTTCCTGCAAGGTTGACTATGCTTACACCAAATTCCGCCTTATTGATAATCTTTGTTTCGGGACTGGTTGTTTCGGGACTGGTTGTTTCGGGACTGGTTGTTTCGGGAGTAATGGTGGGATAAGGTAATGGAGGACTAGTGGCTATTGCAACACTAGTACTATTAACAATCAAAGTTATCACACTTAATATCCACCATACAGGAGTTAACATAGATTTAGCAGATGGAATTACCATAAGCATCCTTCTTAGGAAAGAGATCTCTACTTAATGGTATTATTCTTCTAGCTATTTCCTGTAAAACCCTGTTAATAATCAGATTTTAGTCAATTTTTAATCTTCGTCCAGTGCTGGAAAAGCTGCTTCAAATCCCCAAAAGAGGAACTTACCGCCAGAGATTATACCTGCATACTATATATGTAAAAGCTAAAAGCAGAAAAATACTGTTTACTGGAATACATATTTCACTATTGACCAAAGAGATGCAGGGGAGTAAAATACTAGGCTAGTGACTTAAGTGTAAATTTTGTTAAACTTGTGCAAGTTAAATCTGAACTTTTAAGTAACCTTCAGTGTAAAGAGCGGGAATTTTTGCCCGTAGTGCAAATAAGATTAAATGTATTAATTTAAATCTTACGTAGAATTTAAGTAGAATGATAAATATAGCAACCTATTTAGTACACAGGAATCAATTTACACAATATCTGGCTGAATCTACCAACTTGATCAACTCATGCACATTTTAATTTATTCTTATAACTATCATCCTGAGCCAATTGGGATAGCTCCCTTGATGACTGAACTAGCAGAGGGATTAGTAGCTCGCGGTCATGAGGTGCGAGTAGTTACGGGAATGCCTAATTATCCTGAACGCGAGATTTATCCAGAATATCGGGGTAAATGGTACGTTACGGAACAGAGAAATGGCGTGACTATTCAGAGGAGTTATCTACGGATTAAGTCTAAACCTAACCTGATAGACCGGCTACTATTAGAGGTAAGTTTCGTCTTCAGTAGTTTACCTCAAGCTTTCAGAGGAAAGCGTCCTGATGTGATTATTTTGACTATTCCTCCTCTGATGATTTCCTTATCGGCTGCTCTGTTGGGTTGGTTATATGGCTGTCCAATAGTGTTGAATGTACAAGATATCCTACCAGATGCTGCTATCCGTATTGGATTGTTGAAAAACAAATGGATGATCCGCGGAATGTCGGCTTTAGAGCAATTCGCCTACAAAACCGCTAAAAATATTAGTGTCATTACAGGGGCTTTTAGCGATAATTTAGTTGATAAGGGAGTTCCGATAGAAAAAATTACCTGCATTTCTAATTGGGTGGATGTGAATTTTATCCGTCCTATACCTAAAGCGGAAAATCCTTGGATATCAACTCACGCATTAACTGGAAAATTCGTTATACTTTATTCCGGTAATATTGCACTCACACAAGGTTTAGAAACAGTTATAGAAGCAGCAGCCCTGTTGCGCCATGTTCTACAAATCACTTTTGTCATTGCAGGTGAAGCGATCGCCCTAGCCAGATTACAACAATATTGTTTATCTTGCGGCGCAGATAACGTCTTACTCCTACCGCTACAACCACGGGAATTATTACCCCAAATGCTAGCTGCGGCTAATGTTGGCTTAATTATTCAGAAATCCAACGTGATTTCCTTCAATATGCCTTCCAAAATACCTTTGCTATTAGCCAGTGGAAGTCCGATCATCGGTTCAGTTCCCGCTACTGGGACAGCAGCAAAAGCAATTAATGACAGTGGTGGTGGTATAGTGGTTGAGCCAGAATCACCAGAAGCTTTAGCAAAAGCCATATCAGATTTATATCAGCAACCAGAATTAGCGGCTCAATTAGGTAAGCAAGCAAGACAGTTTGCTCTAGAAAACTATTCTTCTGTTCAGGCTCTAGATAAATATGAAGAGTTATTTACTCAAGTTGTGCAAGAGCAAGCTGCTAAATCTCACAATTTATCAAAGTCTCAGTCTAACTAACCATGCTCTGGTTATGGGGATAGGTAGACGAAAAATTCCTATCCCTGATCTCTCAGGGATGGAATAGAAAATGCTCCTATCTTTTGAATATCCCGAAGGGTTATCAAATCACCCTCATAAATTGGCGAAGGTATTGCTTGAGGAATTATTTTATTGATTGTTTTGATGATGACCCTGACGATGAGGGTGATTATTCCGATATGTATCTACTTGTTGGCGTTGCTCTTTAGTCAAAACATGCTCATAAATATATTTGTCTGCTTCTTGATGAGCTTCTTTAACTTTCTTTCTTTGGTCTGGAGTTAAAGATTTGAAGTCAATTTTGCCTGGCGGAATATTGAATTTTTGACGAACTTTCTCACGCTCGTCGTGGATTTGCCGTTTTTGTTTATCTGATAGGTTCAGTTGCTTCCATAGACCCCCATCTGAATCTCCTTTTTGGGCAATTAACAAGGGTGAGGAATTATGTGCTTGAGCGTGAGCACTGTAGGGTGCTGCGGTGAGGGCGAGAGCGATCGCACCAGCAATCAATGTTAATGTTCTTAGTTTCATTAGCTACCTCTTGATTCTTTCTTGTTTGAAGTTAGTGCTATCATAGAACATAAACTTCAGTAGCTACATGAGTAGAAAGACACATTAACAATCATAACTTTTGTCATAATTTAAACATGACAAAATTCACTGGCTAAAATCAAGATAGCTAAAGTGCATACGAATTTCACATACTATTGGTGCGTTAATCAAATGTAACGCACCCTACAACTGTTTAGCGAATTTTCGTACCTGTCAAAACTTCTCTTACTTCCAACATGGCGGAATAGGTGGGAAGAATATGTAAGGTTTCCTCTTCTGGCGTATGCTTTAGAGCTATATCGATCGCCTGACGCAAATCTGGCTCGACAATCAAGTTGATTTTACTCTCAGTGGACTTTTCGCTATAACGTAGACGTAGCGCCATATCATATAAGCGATCGCCACTGACCACCAATGTTCCACCTCGTGCGACTAGTTTCTCTGTATCCACGTCCCAAATCCAAGATACATCAGTTCCATCAGGAGTGCGATCGTTGAGGACTAATAAAGTAGTGCGATCACTACTTTGGGTGACAACGCGGATGGTTTCGTTAGTTCCTACGGGATTTTTAGATAATAAAATCCGTACACGCTTACCATCTACAGTCAAATCTTCCGCACGACCAAAAGCGGCTTGAAAGTTGTTAATTGCTGCTCGAATATTTTCTGGAGCGACTCCCAATTCTTGTGCTGCTGTAGCTGCTGCTAAAGTATTATATTTATTATATAAACCCACCAGAATTTGTGACCATTCCCGACTGTCTAAGATTGGCTGACTTTTGCTAAAGCTGCATTGCGGACAAGTGAAATCTCCTAAATGGGATAAATAAACGCCTTGATATTCCAGAGCATGTCCGCATCTCGGACAATATATAGAGTCAACAGCGTGTTGGATTGCATCTAAATAGTTTTCTGGTTCATTTAAACCGAAGAATAATGTTTTTTGCGCTAATTGTTGACCTAAAAAGGATAATGTAGGATCATCAGCATTGGGAACAACTACTGTTGCTAAAGGTAAACTAGAAATAGCTGTTGTCCATCGTTTACTGATGGTGTCCACTTCCCCATATCTATCGAGTTGGTCGCGGAATAGGTTTAAACAAATGATGATGTGGGGTTGTAGAGGTTGTAACACTCTGGGAACGATATTTTCGTCAACCTCTAAAATAGCGTAATCAACATTTAATTTGCCAAAAATATTAGTCCTCTCCAACATTGCTGTCGCTAGACCATTTTCTAAATTTGCACCTGTAGAATTATGTGCAATACAGTATCCTTGGCGTTCTAATATACTGGTAAGCAACAGAGATGTGGTAGTTTTTCCGTTGGTTCCCGCAATTAGGATCACTCCTTGTTTCACTTGCTGACTAAGTAATTGCAGCAATTCTGGCGCAATTCGTCGCGCAATTAAACCCGGTAGTACACTAGCAGCACCTAAATGGAGTGATCGCACTATCCAAGTGATGCTCTTGGCGATCGCCACTGCTAAACCTAATCTGAGTCTATCTATAGGTTTTATCTTATTTTGTATTTTATTTTGTGTTTTGTTGACCACAGTGATTGCTAACTAATAGCTTTTAATGGTACGCGGATGTCATTATATATCTAGCCTAGCTGTCTGATGTCAGCACAGACTAAAAGTCAATAGTAATTTTTCCAGTAGTTTTTCGGGTTTGGTGTAAATGAATAGCATAAATTGGCTGTTTTTCGCAAGTAAAAAAATTGCAAGCTGGCGCGATCGCTGGCGGGAGTTAATCACTAAATCCCTATTGCTGCTAATTTGCTTATTTATTGTAAGTACACAACCAGCTATAGCAGGTATTAATGATGACCTATATGATGGAAATATTTTTGTAGTTTATAGTGGTAATGGCTCTTTAGTTCCTCCTAAAGAAAGCTTAAAGCAGTCCCTACAAGAACATCGACCAACATTTCTAGTGTTTTATGTGGATGACAGTAGCGATTGCAAAAAATATGCTATTAATATTTCCCAAGTTCAAGCTGTTTATGGTCGTGTAACAGAGATTATTCCTGTAAATGTAGATACCATTCCTGCTAAAACCAGCTACAATACCACAGAACCAGGTTACTACTACTCAGGTAGAGTACCACAAGTTGTCATCTTTAACCAATCAGGTGATGTGGTTTTGAATAAACATGGTCAAGTACCTTTTGAGGAAATAGACGATAAATTCCGGGAAATCTTCAATTTATTACCCCGAAGTGAGTCCTTAGAACTGAAGCGACGTTCATTCAATGAATTCAGTAGTGAGTTGAGTAAATAATTACTAATAATCCACTGTTGAATTCATGATTTGATAGCAGCAAAGTTGCTTAAATTTGGGGTTCTATGCCTAATGCACGCAACTGCGCTGCTAGAATATCAGCCCTTTGTTGTTCCTGTTCAGCCCTTTGCTGTTGTCGTTCAGCCCTTTGTTGTTCCTGTTCAGCCCTTTGTCTTTCCTGTTCAGCCCTTTGTCTTTCCTGTTCAGCCCTTTGCTGTTCTTGTTCAACTATTTGTCTTTGCTGTTCAACTTGTATTCGGGCAGCTTCATCAGGTAATAGTTGTAAATTTCCCCAACGATCATAAAATCTCAGCCAAATTGCTGGCTCTTTGACGATTCCTGACCAAGTTCCCAACCACATAGCTAAAACACTACTCCATAACCAGCCCTGTTCATTTGGTATTAAATCTTCGTAATCCAAGTTTTGATTAAGTCTCCACCCTTGTAGAGAATTTGGCTCATAGGGGTCAAAAATAAAATATTCCCTGGTTTTGAAGATGCGACAATAAATCTCTTTCTTAGTTGTTTTATCGACTTCTGCGGTTGAGGGAGACATTAACTCCACAATTATGTCTGGATAACGATTATTTTCTTCCCAGACCACCCAGCCTTTCCTAATTTTTGTCTTATCGACATTTAACACAGCCAAGAAATCAGGTCCCCGAAAATTCCGATTACGGGCTTGATCTCTATCGTAGTAGAGAAACATATTACCGCCAGTAAAAAAATCCTTACGACCTGACCAAGCTTCCTCTAGTGAATCTATGAGGACATTCATAGCAATCCGGTGGCGATAACTTTCCAAAGGTTCTCCATCATCAAAAATTAAGTCAGCAGAAGATAGGGGAAAATTCGCTTCATCTAGACCTACTTCTATCTCTTGAGTGATGTTCTCCTGTACAGTTTCAGGTGACATAGTTGAATTCTCCGGTACTCTCTTGAGTTTACATGAGTACATTTATATTAGCTAATTGAGTCCTCACAGGGCAAATTGTTTTATGCATTATAGTACAACAGAACAAATGAGTGAATGCAAGAGATGCTCATATAGACGACGTGCGATCGCATAATCAGGAATATCTGAAGTATACTGTCCTGCACTACCTGAATAATTGGTGTGTTACGCTAACGATAACACACTCTTACACTGCTAATTAGCTAACAAAAGAGATCTGTCCATCTTGGAAGGAGTTAATACAGGCTTCCAGCTTGGTATAGGAAGGATGACTTCGTGGAGCTTTAATCTGATAAACTATCTGAAAAATCTGCTCCATAGCCATGAGAAACTCGTCGCAAGTAAGTTTTACCTCGTCATAGACGCGACCATAGGGTTTGTAAAAAAGTCGAAATTTCAAACCAACTTCTTGACCGGCTAGGGGTGGTAGCTCGTATTCTACATCAATTTCTCGGAAACCCAATTGCAGAAACTGAGGGCTATTCGTTTCAATGTACCAACCCTTGGTGTTAGCTTGGTCCTTCAGCATTTGTAATTCCATCCGTGCTACTAGTTCTCTTAACCTTCCCGTACCACGTAACGAGCGATCGAATACAATATAGCCACCAAAACCAGCGATGGGAAAGGTAAAGAAAGATGCCATACCTGCTATTTTTGATGTCGGTTCAGCCCGAATTGCCCAAAGGTTATAGTTATATTCAATGTCAGCATCTTGAACGGAATGTAACGCTTGAATAAAATCTTCTGTTTGAATGGCCAATAGGCTTTGATTAAAAGCATCTTTATAGACTGACATTACGCCCCAAAAATCCTGATCAGTTTCACTAATAATTGGGGTAATGCTAAGATGTTTTAAAGGATTGTTGCCAACATAGCTTGCCATGTCTATTGTGGGAATTTCCGGCCTAGCATCCAGAAAATTAGCCATATTTTGATATTCAGTACAATTACTAGGATTTTCCAACCGCATTGCCCAATATAAAAATTCATGGACAATTAGCTTTACTTCATAGCTGGGAACCGCTTGTTGCCATTCTTTCCTAAATATCTTAGCTATTAAGAGCAAGTTTGATACAGGTTCCTGAGAGTCAGATAAAGCAGGCTGAATATAAGGAAAATCTAAAACCCGATATCCCCATCCATGCCAAATTATAGCACGTAGAGCAGGGTCAAGATTATCCTCAACTTCATTGAGTTGGAATGGATCGTTCATTTCTCCAACGATACAATCGATATCTTTTCCCAGGTTTTTTTGGGCATCTTCAATCAGTAAAGATTCCACGAAATTTAATAGTTTTATACCAATACCTTGGTTCCTTAGCTGCGGTACTATAAATATAAATTCAATTATACCAACATTTGGTTCAGCTAAAAAATCCATTATAGATCCACCGACAGGTATTTCTTCTTGGAAGGCAACAATAATGTGATAGTTATTTTTACCATACCAACCACTAGCTTTTAAATTTAAATATCGTTGCATATTTTCCAGAGATTCACGCTCGTTAGGATCGGGAAACTCAAAGACATATGTTTCGTTATAAAAAGATTTAAGAAAGTCTAAATCTTGACTGGAATTACTTAGTTCGTAAAAAGAAATCATTTTGGATAATCTAAATTAAGGGTCTGAAGTAGATTATAATTTTGTTAAAGCTGTTTGTAAAAAAATATGAAGTAATAAATTATGATATTTTCAACTTTTCAACATTCAACAGACAGTAAATATAATATATGATAAGACAATTTCCCGTGCGTGTCAACTTGTAAGAGCTTAAGTATGTATTAAGCCTGACTAAGTACGCCATCGATAAATTTGATCAATTCATTAGATAATCTATGATTAAAATCGAACCTTTATCAAAACAAAATTTGAGAGCTGCTACTAAACTAGCTGATGAAGTTTTTCAATATCAGAGATGGTGGGAAAAAGCAAGTTGGGCTTTTCAATTGAGCTTAATGGATGGCTATTTTCCCAAGTTATTATTGAGGTTAGTAGGTATGGGTTGGTGTCGTTATTGGGTAGCAGTCAATTCTGATATGGAAGTTTTAGGTATCACAGGAATATACACTATGCTGGAAGACTCAAAAACTTACTGGCTAGGCTGGACTGGTGTAGCTCCGGAAGCTAGAGGAAAGAGAATTGGTAGCAAATTAGTTGATTTTGCTATTAGCCAAGCTCGAAATGCAAACGTCAACTATCTCAAACTTTATACTTCAGACATTCCTGATTACGCTATTGCATGTCAGTTATACGAACGGAGAGGATTTGAACTGATTAATAAGGTAGCAACAAAGTATAAGCAAATGACTTTTAACACTCTATATTACCAACTATCACTAAAGTAATCTTAACCTATCCCACATCTTTTCCTCAATACTTTTTGTCCTTAACTTGTTAAATAGGTTCTTACAATTATATTCAGAATTAGTCAATATTAAGTCTTCCCTTCTTCCTAGAATACATCCGTTGATTTTTTCTAACACACTTTGTTTGACTTGAGTAACATTCTCTTCGTATCCTTTCGCTCTTTCACCTGAACCTGACATAAATAAATCATCGTATAAGAATACCAATATTTCTTCTACCAACTCCTGACTGTCATTTTTTAAATCTGTATTAAATAGCTCTATCATAAGAAATAATTCTTGGGTGTGTTCTTGTACCGGATCATCCATCCCCGGTTGAACATATGGGAATATACTTCCTTTCTTATCTAAAACGATATATACATTATTTTGTTTAATAAACCAATTCAACCTTCTAAAGCTCTTCATCTGAATTATAAATTCATCTTCTTGATCGCTGCCAGAAACTTTTGTACTTGATTCGGCTATTTTCACTAAAAAATCAAAATTCATAGGCGCAACTTCAAAAACTACTCCTTTCGCTTTACTATTTTTTATTTTGCTATTGATTTTCTCCTTGATATTTTCATAGAAAATAGCTACTGGATGTTCATTTCTAAGCGTATGTTCAATCGCCAGATAATTTGCAAATATCCAACCACTTGATAAATGAACGCAAAAATAGCCCATGCCAATTATATAATTGGATAGTTCGTCTGGATGTACATTGTCTTCGGTATCAGTTTCATCTTCTTGGTGATATTCGTCGTGTAAAATAGCATATAGTTCATACCATTCTTGGGAATTTTGCATATTATATTTTCTGATCCGCTTCTCTATTTCCTCAAAAGGAAGGCGATCGCTAGGGTTAGGGAAAAATACTTCTTCATAAACTTTTTTACTCGATTGAAACCATAAGAGATGTTTTTGATCGTCTAAGTTTTCAATAAAAATAATTGAACCAATTGATTGTTTATATTTTGCAATAGTTTGTTTGGGAATCAATAATATCTTAGGAAGAGCATCAGGGTCAAAATCTGGTTGTGTTTTTGGTAGGCTATTGCTTCCATATTTATATACGAAGGAATAGGTAATATTATATAAACTCCGTGCTGACTTAATTGCATGATTTACAGTTATAACTTTTTTTTCGTGGGCTGCGTTATTACCATTAACGATGATAAATCCTGCTTGGGTGTACGTTAAAAGTTCTATTATTTCTTGACTTTTGAGGTATTCACATAATTGTCCTAGTGTTTTTTGATCTCGACTATGTACATTTCTTTCGTATACAAATTTAAAAATCAATTCCAAGGCTATACGTGCGTGAAGGCAAGCTGTACGATAGTCTATATGTACAAATACAGCAGCGCTATTAGCAATTTCATGGATTTGGGGAAACTCTTCTTTGAGAAAGTTAAATTGAGCGATTTGGGGAAGCTCTTCTTGTATAGATCTAAGTTGATTCATATAGACCAGCCTGATTTTGTGAATAAACATCCTCTTAATATCAGTATATTCTCGTACTGTAATTCTGTCAAGTGGTTATAATCTGAGCAGTATAGATTTAAATTTACGTCCATGCGCTGCTCGATAGTGACTAATGGCTAGAACCTCATTCTCCACGTTCTATCCCAACTCACCAACTTGTCAAAAGCCTTTCTAAACCAGTCTTACTTGATTACTCATGCCTTCGTCTATAACTTTTCTATGTGTTTTTCTAAACAATTGCCTACAGCTATACTTGGTATTATTTATGTTTATATCTTCCATTTTTCCTAAAATACATCTTTTGAACTTTTGAAATTTATCATCCACACTTAGTTTCACTTGCTCAATATTTTCTTGATATCCTTCAGGCATATCATCTGAATCTGACATAAACAAATAATTATACAAGAAGTCAAGAATTTCTCTAACTAGTAGCAAATTATCTCCATCTTTCAAATCATTATTTAGTAATTCTACCATGAGAATAAGTGGTGTATCATTCTTATTGAGTGGCTCATCCATTCCAGGCTGAATATATGGAAATGGATTTCCTTCATCATCTAGTATGATATAGATATTAGGTCTGTGCGTAAACCAGTTTAACCTTCTCAATCGACGAAATTGAGTGATAAAATCAGCTTCTATTTCACTATTTTTAATATTAATTTCTGATTCTGTAACTTTCACTAAAAAATCAAAATCTATAGTCTCAATTTCAAATATTTTTCCTTTCAGGTTATTCATTTCCATTTTGCTTCCAATCTTTTCTTCTATAGTCTGATAGAAAAAGTTAAACCGGGTTTGGCTCCTATACATATAATCAATTGCTAAGTAATTTGCAAATATCCAGCCACTTAACAAATGTAGAGAGTAATATCCCATACCAATTACGTTGCTTGATAGTTCTTTCAATTGATAAGCTTTCTTTACATTATTGACATTTTTATGCCAAATCGCATATAATTCATACCATTCTTGCGAGTTTCGCATATTATATTCTATAATCCGTTTTTCTATTTCCTCAAAAGGAAGACGTTCACTGGGAATGGGAAAAAATACTTCTTCATAAGGTTGTTTACTAGCCTGTAACCATAAGTATTCTTCCTCTTCGTCTAAGTTTTGAATGAAAGTAACTGGAGGGAGAATCTTACTGATTAATCCATTGATTTCACTTTCTTGCAGATGTTGAGAAACTTTAATATATTGATACCTACAAATTGGAAGATTTAAATTTAGTTCTGGTTTACAAATTTGAGTATCTAATAAATTTTCAGCATTATCATCCCCAAGAAAAATGATTTCTGGTTTACGTCTTGTACTGTTTTCGCTTGCATGATATAGTTCAAAGGCTAAGTTAATATCTTTGTATATTTGTGCTTGCTTTTCCTCGCACTCTTTCTGAATAAACTTTAAACTATTTACAACAATACAAAAGAAATCAGAACTTTTAATGCTGTTTTCTCGTTCATGCCATTCATATAATGACATACTTTTTATTGTTTTAATATTGTAATTACTTATTTTTTGCGTTAAATCTCTTATAAAAATACTATCATTATTGCTATAGACAAAATAGCATGTAATTTCTTTGCTACTTTCTTTCACCTTTTTGTTTGAGTTGTTGTATATTTTCATGAGCATTTTATGTTAACAATCCTCGTTAGAGTAACATTATATCGTCATTCTATTATGCTAACCTTTTCTAGAGATATTCTCCTGTACAGGTTCAGGTGACATAGTGGAATTCTCCGGTACTCTCTTGACTTTGAATAAGCACATTTGTGCTAGTTAATCAAGTCCGCAAAGGGCAAATATGTTTTATGGTGAGTGAGCAAACACTTCCAAGAGTGGTTTTGTCTCATATTCTGGATTTTTGGTTTCATCTAATACCACATATCTACCCAATAGTAAGAGATAATTGAGATAATTATCTTTATAACGCCTCATATAGCTCTCATCAATGGAAAACCTGGATTTAGTTTCTAGGTTTAGTTTCTAGATAACCACTAGCAACTCACAGGTTGGTTCTAATGACAAAAGTTTACACAACCCTTGAGCTAATCCAAATTTTAGCAGATGAACGTCAAGCTTGTCTAAAAGGCGATCGCCTGAAGTTAGAGGTATCAGTTTCTGGTAGTCCGCTGCTAGATCAATTCATCAGCAGCGATGGATTACAGAAGTTTACTGCTTACCAAGAATTTAAAACAGCTATTCACGCATACCAAAGGGAAAATCAAATTTCTGGTATTGTCTGGAAAGACTTGATCATTAAAGGGAAACATCTCCATTATCCAGAAGTTAATACGGAATTAATTGCTTTAGTAAGCGATTTAGAAATATTGAAAGCAGTAAAAAACTCTATTTTAGAATTTTGGTCTGCTGTGACAGAACCTATGGATTTGTATTTAAGCTTTAGTAATGGTAAGCAATATCAACAAATCACCAAGATGGATGTGGAGCGGATTGCTCAGAGAACGGAATGGGTAACTTTGTGGAAATGGGAAAATACCAACTTTTTAGAAATTGTCTTGCAATTGGGATGGGGAAAACCAGAGGAAGCTAGTTATAAACGGGGAAGACCTAGCTCTGGTAGTGAGTTTGTTCACGCTGTGAATCCAGGTAATTATCCCATTGGTTAGGGAACTCTCTAACAGGGAACAGGGGAAAGTAGGTCGTCTTGTTCAAAAATCAACTAAGAGTTCTCTATGTATTCACTGTTACCCGTTACCCGTTACCCATTCACTGTTCCCTGTTCCCTGTTAATAAGTTATATTAATCCATAAAAATTATGCAAGATAATACACCAGAAGAATTAAACTCCGACCAAGAAATAGTCCGGTTGATAGATGAAGTAATGTCAGCATCTCTTAGTGATGAGCAATATCGCAAAAAGATGCAACGGCGCAAAGAAGTACAAGACCAAAGGATAGCTGAAGCTACTACCGAGAAGGGGTTGATTATTATTAATACAGGTAATGGCAAAGGTAAAACTACTGCTGCTTTAGGTATGGTGCTGCGATCGCTCGGTCATGGTTTTAAAGTAGCAGTTGTCCAATTTATTAAAGGGGGTTGGGAACCATCAGAAAAAAAAGTTTTTAGCCATTGGTCAGAGCAATTGGAATTTCATGCGATGGGTGAGGGATTTACCTGGGAAACTCAAGACCGCGATCGCGATTTAGAAAAGGCTAACATCGCTTGGGAAAAATCTGTAGAATTCATTAAAAATCCTGAATTTAAATTAGTTTTATTAGATGAAATTAATATAGCGCTTAAGCTGGGTTACTTAAAAGTTGCACAAGTACTAGATGGTTTAGTCGAAAAACCACCTGATAAGCATATTATTCTGACTGGGAGAGGTGCGCCAGCCGCTTTAATTGAGCGGGCTGATTTAGTCACAGAGATGAATTTAGTCAAGCATCCTTTTCGCGACCAAGGTATTAAAGCTCAACCAGGAATCGAATACTAAACGCTAGGGTATTAAATGTAAATTAAATTGTCCCGTATTACCAAAGGCTCTAAATATTGCTATTGGCTGTTTGTTTAGTGCTAATTTTAGTCACTATTCATGAAAGTTGTTTTTTGGGAATAAGTAAGAAATTGCCACCCAGCCCAATACCGTCAACAGACTAATTAATAAACAAGCTAAAACAATTCTAGCCATATTTGTTATTCTTATGGATTTATCTGGTTTACTGAGTTATGTAAAATGTCAGAGCAACCCAGATATTATCAGGAGTATCTAGTGAGATTTAGTCAGTTGTAAGTCATATATCATTAATTTAGAATAGCAATACTGGACAATTAACGTGACCTAGCTGAAAATCTCAGAGATTACCACTATTAGAATAACAATTTGGGATGACGTGGGTATGACCAATTTGTGTAAGTTTAATGTAAGCGAGTTCTTCAGAAAAATTTCCTATGTTTTAGGCTAGTTATGCTAAGGGTAAGCAAAACCGAAATTCGCTACCTAAGCCCAATTGGCTTTCGACTTGAATTTGTCCATTTTGTAGTTCAACTAAACGTTTTGAAATAGCTAGACCAATACCAGTTCCCCCAGAATTGCGATTGCGTGATTCATCAGCACGCCAGAAGCGTTCAAATACATGTAATATATCAGCAGAACTAATGCCAATACCCGTATCATTAACTGCAATCCAAAGCATCAAACCAGTTACCCAAACACGAAGAGTAATAGTTCCTTTACTAGTATAACGCACAGCATTACCCAGTAAATTAACTAAAACCTGCTCAGTCCGGTCTATATCGGCTAGTACATTGGGTATGGACAGAGGAACGTCTAGCTGTAAAACTGGACCGTCCTCTACAATTTGTTCAGCAAATCTCTCTACCAATGATTCTAATAAAGGATATAGATTTACAGATTGGATATTGATTGGTAAATAACCCGCTTCAGCTTTGGAGAGTTCTTGTAAATCATTAACTAGTCGTTCTAATCGTTTAGTCTCCTTAGCTAATTTCCCATAAATTTCAGGAGTTGGCGCAATTTCGCCAGCAGCCAGTTCTTCTAAATAACCACGCAATACCGTCAGAGGGGTGCGTAATTCATGGGTCATATCTCCAATTAAATCCCGTCTTCGCGCTTCTACTCCTGACACACTAGCTGCCATTAAGTTAAAATTAACTCCCAGCCTGTTGAGTTCGGGAATATCAGATATAGGAACACGCGCATTCATGTCACCAGCAGCAAATCTTTGGGTAACCTGTTCCAATTCAATCATCTGTTGCATAATTCGGCGTGACACCCAATAGCTTAATCCACCGGAAGCAGTAGTACCCACCATAACTGACCAGAAAGTACTAACTTGCCAAACTCTCTCAAATCCTGCAACTAATTCAGTTCGCACATCAATTAAGTCAAACCCTTGATTTTCTAACCTTTCCAAACGCAAAACAAAAAATCGGGGGGAAAATATTTTGCTAATAATAATAAAACTAGTTAACCCAACTATCATTACTACTAGATGGGAAAACAGTAGACGTAATCGTAATCCCATCTTCATTATATTTAAGCGGATAAAGGATCATCAAATTTGTAACCAACCCCTACAACAGTTTTGATGAAGGTGGGATTGGATGGATCAGGCTCAATTTTTTTACGCAATCGTGCTATATGAGTATCTACTACACGTTCATCTCCAAAAAAGTTATCTCCCCAGAGTTTGTCAATTAGTTGAGTACGATGCCAAACTCGGCCAGGATTACTCATAAAAGTACTTAATAAATTAAACTCCAAGGTAGTTAGTTCCAGGGTCTCTGGGGAATGATCAGCATTCATTTGACGACTAGCGGTACGTTGTTCAATATCTACAACAAAGTGCTGAGTACGATTGACATGATTCTGTATACCTTGCCGCAGACTACGACGCAATAATGCTCGGACTCTGGCAACCAGTTCCCGAGGGCTGAAAGGCTTAATCATGTAGTCATCAGCCCCTGTAGATAAGCCAATAATCCGCTCCACTTCCTCGCCTTTAGCTGTCAGCATTAAGATATAAGGATCTTTAACACTTGGTTTTTGACGAACCCGGGCGCAAACTTCTAGCCCGTCCAGCGCAGGTAACATCAGGTCAAGAATGATTAGATCAGGTACTTTTTCTGTAAAAGCCCGCAAAGCGCTAACTCCATCATGGACAGTACGACAAAAAAATCCTTCTTTTTCGAGAGTAAGCTGGATTAAATAGGCAATTTCTGTCTCATCTTCTACAATTAAGATATCCATTTCCTGACCTTGCCAAAATAACGACAATCATCATAATTCCTCTGCTTAAATTTATTCAAGAAGAACTGCGATAGCTATAACCTAAATGAGAATCTTTTTGAATATATTGCTTAATCGTATCAAAATCAATGAATTCATCTGCCACATCAATCAAATGATCGCTAGTAGTCGTTTGTAGACCAATCACCTCTACTCTAGCTCCTAGGCTACAAACTGCATTTACCGCATAACCTAAATCCCCATCTCCGCTTACAAGTACAGCAGTATCATAATACGGTGCTAATGTAATCATGTCTACGGCAATTTCTACATTTAAATTGGGTTTTTTACCATTTTCTGCTACTGCAAATATATCTTTTGTCACTACTCTATATCCATTACGGCGCATCCATAAAAGAAACCCTTGCTGTTTCTCGTTATTACTGTCAACTCCTGTGTAGAAAAACGCACGCAATAAACGAGAAGTTTTAGTTAGCCGACAAAGCAGTTTCACATAGTCAACTTCTAGACCAAGCTGTAAAGCTGTGTGAAATAAGTTCAACCCATCAATGAAAATAGCTACTCGTCCGCGGTTAGGGTCATCAGTTATGAGATGACTAGCGATCGCCTGGGTCGTTTGGGTCGTTTTGCTTTCTCGATTTTTGACAGTGGCTTTATTTATGGATGAGCCTTGCCAAAGGGGCTTTTCCTTAAGTTCTCTATATTCATTTGTTTTTTTGCCAAGACTATTAAAACTCATTGATACCTCTTTTTAAATTAACTTACGGGTACTTTTTGTTTAAATTGTTTATAGTATAATCTACAGCAGGTACAGATGTATCTGCTGAATCAAGTCAATCTGCTAAATAGAGCCAGGGGGAAACAAGTTTAATCATAACTTAGGCATACTTAATTCTGACAATTATGCAAAACTTTAACCTGTTCCATTGTAGTTATGGAGTAATACTTAGATGAAAAATGATACATATGTCTTAAGCTTTCAGAATTATTCGAGTGCATCTGACACCTAATTTCTGTGATATTTATACCAAAATAGGATGATGTTATTGTAATATAGTATTAATATTAATGTAAATCATAGCCAAACATTAAATTGAGTTACTAATTGGGCTATAGGATCATAAAATAAAGTAGAGAATGATTTCGGCCAATTCAGTTTATGGATGATTAAGCCATATTTCCCCTTTATCCTCAAGAGGTGGTCATGAGGAAAAAATTTTCTAACCGTACAGTAGCAGGCTTAATGCTGGCACAAGAATTATACAAGTATACCAACCAGGAAAATTTGCTCGTGTTGGCTTTGCCTCGCGGTGGTGTTCCAGTAGCATTTGAAGTAGCTGTAGCTTTACATGTACCTCTAGATGTATGTTTAGTCAGAAAATTAGGTGCGCCCGGTCATGAAGAATTAGCAATGGGCGCTATTGCTGCATCTGGTGTGAGGATACTAAATCATCATGTGATTAACTCTCTAGGAATAGATGACCAAATTATTCAGCAGGTCACTGCTCAGGAGTTAGAAGAATTGCAGCGACGTGATCTTGTGTATCGACAAGACCGTCCACCATTAGATATCACAAATAAAACTGTTATCTTGATAGATGATGGTATTGCTACTGGTGCAACTATGCTAGCAGCGATCGCTCTGTTACGACAACAACAACCTGCTAAAATTGTTGTGGCTGTACCAATTGCACCACCTAGCATATACGAGCAATTGCATTCGCTTGTAGATGAAATAATTTGCCTATTTACACCAGAAACAATGTCAGCAATTGGTTTTTGGTATCAAAATTTTACCCAAACAACGGACGATATAGTTTGTCAGCTTTTGGAGGAAAGCAGGAGGCAGGAGGCAGAAGGCAGAGGGCAGGAGGGAAGTTAAAAAATTGGACTTTTATTCAGTAGAAAGACCAAAAAAGAAGTATGTAACAAAAAGTAAAATTGCCTAAAAGCCTCCTGTTTCCCGCCTCCTGCCTCCTGCCTCCTGCCTATTAATAGAGAATTTCTATTTCTTGTGCTATCCTAGAACAGCAAATTAAAAAATCCGCACATCCGGATATTCGGGTGTTTCCTCACGGGGAAATGCTGCTGGATGGAGGTTTAACCCGAATAGGAGAATAGAATAGGTATGCCAGTTGTTTCATTGGCTCAGATGATGGAGTCTGGGGTTCATTTTGGTCATCAAACCAGACGTTGGAACCCAAAAATGTCTCCCTATATTTACACTTCTCGCAATGGTGTACATATCATTGATTTAGTCCAAACTGCTCATTTGATGGATGATGCGTATAACTACATGCGTAGTCAAGCAGAGCAGGGGAAAAAGTTTTTGTTCGTGGGAACTAAGCGCCAAGCAGCAGGAATTATTGCTCAGGAAGCTGGTCGCTGTGGTTCTCATTATATTAATCAGCGTTGGTTGGGTGGAATGTTGACCAACTGGGCAACGATTAAAACTAGAGCAGAGCGCCTCAAAGATTTGGAACGCCGGGAAGAAAATGGAGCTTTAGACTTACTACCCAAAAAAGAAGCTTCTATGTTACGTCGGGAAATGTCCAAGTTACAAAAGTACTTGGGTGGGATTAAGAACATGCGAAAAGTCCCAGATGTTGTGGTGATTGTTGACCAACGACGGGAGTACAACGCAGTACAGGAGTGTCAAAAACTCAGTATCCCGATTGTTTCTATGCTTGATACAAACTGCGATCCAGATGTAGTGGATATACCAATTCCAGCCAATGATGATGCGATTAGATCGATCAAATTGATCGTGGGTAAATTAGCAGATGCTATTTATGAAGGTCGTCATGGTCAACTGGAAGCCTCAGATGAGGAAGATATCTATGATGTCCCAGAGGAAGAGGAAGATTATGATGAAAGTGAGTATACTGACTCACTAATTCCCGATGACGAAGAGGAAGAGTAGAGCCATATATTTCCTCTGCTAAATGATTTTTCTGATCCGGGGCTGAGTAAGATATATAAATATCTCAACACTCGTGAGCAATCACAACTCGATGTCAAGTTAGGAATTGAGGCAACATGGCGGAAATATCTGCAAAACTCGTCCAAGAGCTACGCCAAAAAACTGGCGCGGGCATGATGGACTGCAAAAAAGCGCTCAAAGAAACCGATGGCAAAATAGATGAAGCTATAGACTGGCTGAGGAAGAAAGGTATTGCTTCAGCTGGCAAGAAAAGCGATCGCATTGCGGCAGAAGGTTTAGTAGACACCTACATTCACCCTGACGGTCAAGTTGGAGTACTGATAGAAGTTAACTGCCAAACAGATTTTGTTGCCCGTAATGATGACTTCAAGAATTTAGTTAAGCACTTAGCTCTACAAGCTGTAACTGCTGATAGTGTTGAGTCTTTGCTAGGTCAGCCCTATGCTGAAAATAATAGTGTCAGTGTAGACGAAGCTATCAAACAGTGCATTGCTAAATTGGGTGAAAATATCCAAGTACGCCGCTTTGCTAAGTTTGACATAGCAGATAAGCTAGGAATAGTAGATAGCTATATTCATACTGGCGGAAGAGTAGGAGTTTTAGTTGAACTAAAATCCCAAAGTGATACGGCTGTAGAAAATACTGATTTTCAAGGTTTAGCCAAAAACTTAGCTATGCAAGTAGCTGCTTGTCCCAACGTTGAGTATGTTAGGCTAGACCAAATTCCTGCTGAAGTTGCTCAAAAAGAAACAGATATTGAGATGGGTAAAGAGGACTTGGCTAACAAACCAGCCCAAATCAAGGAAAAGATCGTACAAGGACGAATTGAAAAACGTCTGAAGGAAATGACCTTATTAGATCAACCTTACATTCGCGACCAAAGCATTTCTGTGGATGACTTGGTGAAACAGGTGACCAAGAAAGTAGGTTCGGATGTCCACGTACAGCAATTTGTGCGTTATGTACTGGGTGAAGGTATTGAAAAGCAAGAAACTAATTTTGCGGAAGAGGTTGCTGCTCAAATCGGTGCTAAATAGTAGTATAAGGTAAGTATTTGATTGCAAGAGAGTATAAAATTACACTCTTGCAATACTTTTTATCCTCTCAGCGCTAATTTTAATTGAAAAATAGCGAAAAAGTTATGGACAAGTTATGGTGAAAGCGATTGAGCGATTAGAGCAAGATATTGCAGGACTGAAACAGGCGATTGGAGCGATCGCCGCAGAACTCCAAAATGCTTATGCTAATTATTTATCCATCTTAGGACAGGCTGTAAAGAAGCAACTAATTTTAGCTAGTTACCACCTTTGTACCCAGGGATATCCAGAAAACTTCCTCAATCTGTCTTTAACCCGTAGACAAAATTTGCAGCAATTCATTCGTAGCATAGGTGAACATACAGCAGGACAATTGCTGGATCTTCTGCAAGACCAAGAAACTGAATCATCATCTACAACTACAGAAGAAGAAGTAGAAGAAGAAGTAGAAGTTTCCGAGGAAGTAGCTGAGGATAGTGAGAGTACCGGCGAGGAAAAACTGGAGAACCAGAAACTAAAAACTCTTGATCCCAATAACCCAGTAGAAGTATTACAATGGCAACAGGAGTTAGAAGCAGCAGTTGGGCAAATCCTGCGGGAATGTACGCAAGATACTAATATTATCTTGCAGAAAGCTGGAGTTTTACCCAAAAAGCTCCCTGAGGCTGTTTTAGCAGCAGCATTAGCAGCATCCGAGAGTGCTGGTGAAGTTGTACCTAGTCCGCCCAACTTGTTAAATTTAGTCATTCAAGTGAGTCATGAGCAAGAGATGGAGGATGCAAAAGTGACCCAGATTATGACAATTAATTTGCGTTTGGGAGAAATTGAATTTGCTGATGCAAATCTTGTGTCAGGACGTAAGCAAATTCGTAACATCTTAGCACAGCTACATGGTTTAGGTAGAGACTTCCAAAAAAAGCATCGGGAACTGAAAGTAGCTGAAGCTGAAGCTGCGTGGCGAGCTAGTTGGTTTGAATAAGTTGACTAAAAGCAAAGAACCGAAACCGACCAATGACTAATGATGTACCCGATTGGATCAGACTAAACAAAGCCTTGGCTGTAGAGGCGGAAAATGGTTTTGTCGATTTGATGGGTAATAAATATCGGTTTAGTGAGTTTCTCAGTTTGACCTTTGGGAAATTTCCGACATTTCTACCTGCATCTGAACGCCGTCATTGGCAGGAAATCGCCATGAAGTTTGCTGATTATCCTAATTTAGCTAGAGAAAGTAGACAAAATTTAGTTGCGGAAGTCAGCGAGTATATCTGGCGATTAGAAAAGGAACAGCAAGAGCATAAGGAGCAAGTCAAGCCTGGTGGTGAATCAAAGCAAGTTTATCAGATTAAACTCCCTCCAACTAAATCCCTAGTTGTAGCTGAAGTCAAGGGAAGACTAACTCCTAAAATTGACGAAAAACTCAGTAACTTACCAGAAATAGGTGTCAAGAAAGCGGAGAATTTAGGACGTTTGGGTTTGTCTACAGTACGGGATCTACTCTACTATTATCCCCGCGATCATATCGACTATGCGCGTCAAGTAAATATTCAGGAGTTACGGGGTGGAGAGACTGTTACTATCATCGCCACAATCAGGCGATTTAACTGTTTTGCCAGCCCTAGAAATAAGAAATTATTAATTTTAGAATTAATTCTCAAAGATAATACGGGACAAATTAAAGTTAGTCGGTTTTTTGCAGGTGCGCGATTTAGCAGCCGTAGTTGGCAAGAAACTTTAAAGCGTCGCTATTTGGTAGGTAGTGTTGTAGCTGCTTGTGGATTGGTGAAAGAAAGTAAATATGGTCTGACTCTCGATAATCCAGAAATAGAAGTTTTGGCAAATCCAGGCGATCCCATTGAATCACTGAATATTGGGCGTGTTGTACCTATTTATGGTTTGACAGAAGGAGTCGTCGTGAATACGGTGAGACAGGCTGTGATTGCGGTTTTACCTGTTGCGGCTGATTTACCAGATCCTCTTCCTCCAGGTTTGCGAGCAAAATATCAACTGATGGAATTGCAAGGGGCGATCGCTAACATTCATTTTCCCAAAGACAGCGATATGTTAAAAATGGCTCGTCGTCGTTTAGTCTTTGATGAGTTCTTTTATCTACAAATTGGATTATTACAACGTCAAAAAAAAGCCAAGGAAGTGCAAACTAGCGCCATTCTTGCACCTAAAGGTCAGTTACTAGACCAATTCATCGAAATATTACCGTTTAAATTCACCAACGCCCAGCAAAGAGTCATTAACGAAATTCTCAACGATTTACAAAAACCTGAACCCATGAATCGTCTAGTCCAAGGAGACGTTGGTTCAGGTAAAACCGTCGTAGCTGTAGTAGCTATTTTAGCAGCCATTCAATCAGGATACCAAGCAGCGCTCATGGCTCCCACGGAAGTTTTAGCAGAACAGCATTATCGTAAATTGGTTGGTTGGTTTAACTTACTCCATCTACCAGTAGAACTGCTCACGGGATCTACAAAAGTCAGTAAACGCAGACAAATACACGCCCAATTAGAAACTGGCGAATTACCTGTTTTAGTGGGAACTCACGCTTTAATCCAAGACCAAGTAAATTTTCAGCGGTTAGGATTAGTAGTCATTGATGAACAACATCGCTTTGGCGTAGAACAAAGGGCGAGATTACAGCGAAAAGGCGAACAGCCCCATGTATTAACAATGACGGCTACACCCATTCCTCGGACATTAGCGTTGACTATACATGGCGATTTAGATGTGAGTCAGATTGATGAATTACCCCCAGGAAGACAAAAGATTCAGACAACAGTGTTGAGTAGTCAACAACGTCCGCAAGCTTATGATTTAATGCGCCGAGAAATTGCTCAAGGAAGACAAGTTTATATTGTTTTACCTCTGGTGGAAGAATCGGAAAAGTTGGATCTGCGATCGGCTGTAGACGAACATCAAAAATTGCAAGAAACTGTTTTTCCTGATTTTCAAGTAGGGTTATTACATGGTCGTATGACTTCGGCTGAGAAAGATGAGGCTATTACTAAATTTCGCGATAATCAAACTCAAATTATTGTTTCTACTACGGTAATTGAAGTCGGGGTAGATGTTCCTAACGCTACGGTTATGTCCATCGAACATGCGGAAAGATTTGGTTTATCTCAACTTCACCAATTACGTGGTCGTGTAGGTCGAGGCACGGCTCAATCTTACTGTTTATTGATGAGTAGTTCTCGCAGTCCTGATGCTCAACAAAGATTGAAGGTGTTAGAACAGTCTCAAGATGGCTTTTTCATTGCTGAAATGGATATGCGTTTACGGGGTCCTGGAGAAGTATTAGGAACTCGACAATCAGGAGTTGCAGATTTTACTTTAGCTAGCTTGATTGAAGATGAGGAGGTTTTGCTCTTAGCCCGACAAGCTGCGGAAAAGGTGATCGAGGTAGATGCAACTTTAGAAAAATGGGAATTAATGAAAACTGAATTAAATTATCGCTACGAACGATTGATGGGCGGAGCGATTATGACTTAGCAGGGGAGCAGGGCGAGAAGGAATTTATACTTATTTCCTCATAGATTTTATGATCAGTTTCTAGTGAGATATAGTACAGTATATCTATCAGGTTATCGTATTTTATTCCCTTTGGCATCAAGCTTTTCATGAAAATTCAAACTGTTGGTATTTTAAGTCCGGGTGACATGGGACAGGCGATCGCATCTGTACTCAATCAACATGGATTAAAAACAATTGCGGCTTTGGCAGAACGAAGCGATCGCACTCGACAATTAGCCGCCGCAGCCAACATCAAGGATGTGGGTTCCCTCAAACAACTGGTAATTGAATCAGATGTAGTCCTATCAATTCTAGTTCCCGCCGCCGCAAGTGAGGTAGCAGGACAAGTAGCTGATGTAATCAGCAGCGTTGGTAAGAGTATTTTATATGTTGATGCGAACGCTATATCACCCCAGAAAGTGAAAAACATTGCCCAACTTATCGAATCAAAGGGTGGACAATTTGTTGATGCATCAATTATTGGTCCACCGCCACGCGTTCCCAACCGTACCCGCATCTATGCTTCAGGAAAACAAGCTGTTGAACTCCAACAACTGCGAGATTATGGATTAGATATTAGGTTGATTGGCGATGAAGTTGGGAATGCTTCTGGGTTGAAGATGTGCTATGCAGCCTTAACAAAAGGACTGACAGCAATTGGTACAGAATTACTCATTGCAGCCCATCGCCTGGACTTAGATCAAGAACTTTGGGATGAAGTATCCAGTAGCCAACCAGAACTAGCCAAAATACTTACCCGTTCCTTGCCATCCATGACACCAAAAGCACATCGGTGGATTGGGGAAATGGAAGAGATTGCAGAAACTTTTAAAGCGTTAGAATTGACAGAGCGAATTTTCCAAGGTGCGGCTGATGTTTATCGTTTGGTCAAAGAAACCTCTTTGGGTAAAGAAACACCAGAAGAAAATCATCGCGATACCGAAGGCGGGCGAAGCCATCGAGCGATCGCAGATATTATTACCATTCTTTCCCAAGAAACTTAAGGATAGACAATGAACAATGTTAACAGGAAGATTCATGATCGTCAGTTAGCTGAAGCTGCTATACAACTGCATATCCCGTATACTCTCTAACTTCAGGAGGATGAAAAGCCAGAACAATGTGGTCTTTAGGTACTCCAGCAGCAACTAGTTCTACAGTGATGCTATCCTCAATACCATCATAGTGAATCCAAATTTTGTCGTTGCGGAATTCAGCATGAACTATACAGCCATGAATTCGTTGATCTTTTTGCCAACCTTCATGGACTAGCATATAGTGGTTGCGATCGCGGCTGACAACTACATAAGTAATTACATCACCATAACGATAAGGAATATCGGCGTAATATTGCAGAATTTTTTCTAGGATATCGCGCCATTCATCTAAGATTCGATCTGTGGTATCCATACAGGGAGGAAATTTATTTGTTAATCTTTTATACTGTTCACTGCTAAAGCTTTTTGAAGCAGTGCTTGATCAATTAGGATATTAATGTTCATTGACAAATACATAGAAATATTATATCTTAATTATATATCCTACAAATTATGTTTTTCATAGCGATCGCACAATGGCTTTGCTCAATCTAGGTATCACTTCCTCAGTGCGGAGAATTAAATCATGTTAGGTTTTGACCGAATTACATTTGAACCACGCATTATGGCAGGACAAGCTTGTATTCAATGGTAAAACTATAGCTGAAATTATAGAAGATTATCCATACTTAGAAACAGAAGATATTCAGCAATCATTGATGTATGCTGCATGGTTGGCGCGGGAAGAAGTTTACCCAATAGTGAGTGAGAAGGCGGTAGGGTAAAAAATATGCAATATCCTCAAATTTTTCAGGCAAAAGCGATCAATGATCATACTTTGATCATTGAATTTACTAATCAAGAAGTCAAGAAATATGATATCTATCATCTTTTAGAAAATCCCTTGTTTGCGCCTCTTCGTCAACCTGCCTTTTTTAGAAACTTCAAAATTGAAAAAGGGGGGTACGGAATTGTGTGGAATGAGGATATTGATCTCAGTGAGTATGAGTTATGGAAAAATGGTATAATAGTGTCAAATAGAGAATTACGTGTACCTTTTGGTTTTTAGAAGACACAGGGGAAAGAGTAGCAAATGCGCTAAAAGTGCTGTTAAGGAATAGGTGCTGGCTTCTTTTTGAGACGCTCTTTGCGTTGGTTGGGCGGAGCGATCGCTCTGGTTGAAGCAGATTATCTATCAGAGGCGTTTAGTTAAAGTTAAACTATGTAAGTATAATTTATAGAGGAAAGTTGGATGTTGGCGAAAATTGGTTTCGGGCTGTTTTGGCTAGTATTTATGTCCTATGCTGTGTTTTTATCTCCTCCCGACCAGCCTGGCGAACTGGAGTTACTTAAAGACGCTTTTACTGGAAAACTTGACGGGATCAATCCTTTAGTTATCACCGTCTTTTATATTTTGGTAGTCTGGGATCTGGTTTACAGTACCCTAGTATTTGCTGACTGGAGAGGACAAAGCTGGATTGCTGTGCTCTGTGCTATTGGATCGTTTTTTGTCGGCTCCTTTACCTTTTTACCCTATTTAGTTTTGCGGAAACCTAATCCGACACTTATTGGTAAAAACGATTTATTGCTGAAACTGCTAGGTTCTCGTGTGGTTGGGATTTTATTAACTCTAGCAGCTGGATCAATATTGTTTTACGGTTTGCGTTATGGAGATTGGACTAGTTTTTACCAACAATGGAAAACCAGTCGGCTGATCAATCTGACGAGTTTAGATGCTTTGTCGCTGTGTATATTATTTTCCGCAATATTGGGAGATGATATGAAACGCCGTGATTGGAAAAACCCGCAGCTATTTTGGTTATTTGCTCTAGTTCCTTTATTTGGACCTTTGGCTTATTTATGTACGCGTCCACCTCTAGTAGAATCGGACAGCTAGTATTTTAGTACATCTAATCCCCAGAACATTCATAGCTAAAATGCAGAATTGGCAAAGGTTTGAGCTTTAACAATTCTGCTATATCACTACTAACGTGATAGATATCTGAGGAAATTTTCTCTAGCTTTCTATCACCTTTAGTTTTTCTAATTAAATAGCGATACTCTGAGGAATTCGGGAGGGTAAGAGATAGACATAAGGTTTTTGACCTGATTTGACAAGGGCGGTATTCCGGTCAGAAATTTTGCGTTCTATTTCATACAATTGTTTCTGAAATTCGGCAAATACATTCTTGTCTAATTCATCTCGAAACGGGTTTTCCAGGGTAAGTAGACTCTTACTGGTATAAGGAGGAGCTAAACTCAGAGTTCTGACTAAGACAATCTGTTTGAGGGTTTCCCATCGATTTGGTAATAATGGAACTAAATCTAGTTCTTGGCGATCGCCGCTAGATTTAAGTAGATAGCTTAAGGGCTGATAAATCGCAAAAGCCATACTAGGAATCCAACCAACATTGTTATATTGGGGAAAATTCACAGCCGCATGTTGAGTTGTAGCAATGAAAATTATGGTAGTGACAATTTCAATCAAGGAATCCAGACTATTCAGATTTCCTGTTAATTGCTCGGAGTGTTCGGGGGGAAGTAGACCTTTCAAACCTCCTGCTTGAGGAGAAATCAACTCATTCTTCCAAGCTTGAAGTTGCTGGTCTTGTTCTAGACTCTGGGAATCTGGATAATGTCCTTTCAAGATATTACTAACATACTCTTTGATTATATCCCAGTTTAATAGAGCATCGTCACGATAATAGTAGCCAGGTATATCATTAACATCTCGCGCTGTCAAATCATAAGGTAAAGCTTTCTTGTAAAATTCCCAAGGTTCTCCTTGATAGCTGGTGTTTAGCCCTTTTCCCGTGTAAGCTCTATGCAAAAGCTCATTCGAGCCAGTGTAACCCAAAGCTCCTGTAACATCAAAAAAACCACCTCTACCTAAGAATAAAATTCTAGCCATGAAATTCATGACTATTGTATTGAAAAAGTGTGGTTTTAACAGTTGATAAAGTATATGGTCTTGTGCAAGTGTTCTGTATGTACTAACAGTACAAATTTCTACGATCAGATGGGTTTCATATAAATGAGAAACAACCCCTTGATAAGCCGCATCTGTTGCTGATACTACCATCTTAGCAGCCAACCATGCTTGAGATGATGATTTGGGAGTCCAAATTGGGTTAGAGGTATGGTCATCTGATGCCAGTTTTTGCTGTAATTGGATAGCAACAGGAACCAATTTTTTTTGGTCATTCACATATAGTAGACAGAGGGGAGCATAGCCATATTTCCCTAATTGATCCTCTTGTCTAGGATTGAGAATCCCATCAAACAATTTGTAGTCCACCAGATAAAGGCGATTATTCGCAAAAGCTGAAGCTAAAGTAAAATCATTACCTAAGACTCCTTTGAGGATTTCCTCTGTGACAGGAAATTTTCCATCTTCAGATATATCCTCTGGTTGACATTTTCTCAAGAAAGCTGGATTAAGTCCAGTAAGTCGCTGTTCGCCAAAGGTTTCATCTTTATACCAATCCTTGGCTATTTCTGGTTTCGGTAAGAATGTCCAAGGTTGGAAAAAGCTATGGAAATCTTGCAACTTGTTCCAGTTATTCAGAGTGGAGAAAAAACTCAATAGTCCTAAATCCGCCGTCCCCAGAAAAATCCGTTTTCCCTGGAAAATCTTTTTAGCAACAAAAGCAACTAAATGGATAAATTGGGCGAAGATTAAACCCAATAGAGATGTCAAAGTAACAAAGTTAAATATAATGATTTTCCAGGGTGTAAATCCTTCTCCTTCAGGAAGTCCTACAACATAAGGAGGAGCACCAATATATCTTTCTTCTTCCGTAATCCACTGATATTTTTCTTTACCAGATTTGCTATTTCCACTTGACATAATTTGTTTACATCCTCCCTTGGGGAATAATTTTCTCTAAATTCTTCGGTCGATCAATAGTCTTGACGATTTTTCAAACGACTGAAAGTGGCTGTAGTACAAAATTACCTACAAACCAAAGGAATGTTGATTATATTACTGCAGTACGATGAAATAAGAACGCGTATTTTATCTACTTAATACTTACATTACATCATCAACTATTCCTTTTGCGCAAATCTTATCACAATAATATCTATCTTTGGAAGGAGGATAAATGGTCAAGGCTTTAATTATTATTGGAGTATCTTCTAAATAATCTTTTCCCCTCAAGTTGAGATACTACTAGGAGGGCAGGTTATTAAGATGTATATTCTCTCCCTGCGGGCCCGTGCGGGTTCGGAGGGAGAGAATTTGGCTTTTTCAGGTGTTCCCTATTAAGTTAGTTCTACCCAACCTTGATAACCAGTGACAATCCGGTTACCATCCTTGAGTATATGTACTTCAATTTGATCGCTAGCCCAGCTAATGTGATCCGCAAATTTAGGATTGAATACGTGTACCTTTTGGTTTTTAGAAGACACGGGAGAAAGAGGCGAATTGATTGCTTCTGATTCAATAAAAGGTCCGTCAATTAAAATATCTAGTTGCTCTAATAATTCCTGAGAACCAGGAGGTGCTGATTTTGATTGTAGCTGTTTGAGGGTAAAGCCACTAAAAGACATAACATTCAGTCCAGATGCTTTTAGCTTACGAGCTAATGCGGTTAGTGCGGGAGCTTGCCAAAATGGTTCTCCGCCAGAAAAAGTCACACCTGTATTTTCGGTATTACGTAGGATACTTTCTGCCAACTCGTCTACGGTAATCAGTTGGTTAATTTCAAATGTCCAAGAATCAGGGTTAAAGCAACCAGGACATTCACGGGGACAGCCTTGTACCCACACGACGGCTCGACAACCGGGTCCGTTGACCTCTGATCTATCAACATAACCCATAATGTTCAGCTGTCCAGGGGGAATATCCGCAGTTGTCATGATTTGATCATCTGACATGGTTTGCATTTGTTTAACTCCTTTTAGTTTCTGTTTTTTAATTATTTATTTAGCATCTACGCAGTTGAGATTTTAAAAAGTTCCAAAACTATAAATGCTCTCATCGCTGTCCCTAAATTCTAACTCACCAGTTTATATTCCGTGACTGGGGAGAATGTTAATTTGAATTTCGTTAGGTTACAAATGCTTTACAAAATCAACTATGGGATTGAACATCACAATAATTACAGTTTAAATATATTGATTTGTTAAAGATAATCAATTTGTTCGTGCATTTTTGTTTCCAGAATTTCTAACAAATTATCTACATTTTGACCAAGTTGCTCAAAACAGACTGGTGGTGATGGTTCTGGCGCAAATTGCAATAACTTAATTTCTCCCTTACCAATACCAATCATCACAACTTCTGTTTCTGGTTGATGATGGGTAATAATTCCTAATAGTTCTTGTAGGCGATTTTCTACCCGATTATTTAATTGTTCAACTGCTGTTGTAGGACAGTAGACAAAATGGGGTTTTGGTTGTAAATCTATACCAATTGTACCTTGTGTATTACCATTGGCTAACCATAATCCCCAAGATAAGGCTGCTAATTCTTGTTGATTCTCTTTGACAAAGCGATCTAATTGGTAACGCCACTGATGTTCTACTGCTTGTGATTGGGAATTGCTGAAAATCATCTTATCTTAAACCTGATTGTACACGCCAAAGACTAGCATAAATGCCATTTTTTTCCAAAAGCTGTTGATGAGTTCCAGCCTCAATTAATTGTCCATATTCCATAACGTAGATCTGATCAGCGTTGCGAATGGTGGAGAGACGATGGGCGATCGCAATGGTCGTCCTGTTAGCAGTAATCCGTTCCAGCGATCGCTGAATAGCTGCTTCTGTTTCATTATCCACAGCCGAAGTTGCTTCATCTAAGATCAAAATGGGGGGATTTTTCAGAATTGCTCTGGCGATCGCAATTCTTTGTCTTTGTCCACCAGACAACTTTTGTCCCCGTTCACCCACAATGGTTTGATATCCCTGGGGTAAACTTGTGATGAAATCATGAGCTTCTGCTACCTTCGCCGCCGTAACTATCTCTTCATCAGTAGCTGTAAAAGTACCATAAGCTATATTTTCCGCCACTGTCCCGTGGAATAAAAATATGTCTTGACTAACTAAACCAATACAGCGACGTAAATCTGACAAATCTAAATCTTGTAAATCTATACCATCTAGAGTAATTTTCCCCGACTGAATTTCATATAAGCGCAATAGAAGTTTAACTAACGTGCTTTTACCAGAACCTGTAGAACCGACTATGGCGATCGTATTTCCTGCGGGAATCTCTAAAGAGAGATGTTTAATCACAGGCGATCTATCATTATAGGCGAAAGTGATATTTTGTAAACAGAGTTCACCCCGCACACTTTCCACAGGAAGTCTAATTTTACCTGAATGAGTGGTAATTGGTGTATCCAACAAATTCATTACCCGATTTGTGGAAGCCATAGCTCGTTGATATAAGTCAAAAGTTTCACCTAATCTAGTTAAAGGCCAGAGTAATAGTTGGATGAAAAAAACTAGGGAACTGTAAGCACCAACAGCTAATTTACCAGCTACAACTTCCATTCCACCAAAGAGGATTAATGCTGTGAAGCCAGCCAAAATTAGCATTCGGACTAAAGGAATAAAAGCTGATGACAGAGCGATCGCTGTTTGATTACTGTGACGATAAGCATCACTATCAGATGCTAGTCTTGATGCTTCGTAGTCTTCAGCCGTAAAACTCTTAATTGTGGTGATACCGCTCAAATTATTCGCTAACCTAGTATTCAGGAATCCCACCTTTTCCCGCACATTAGCATAGCGAGGCGCTAATAACTTCTGAAAAGCCACTGAGCCACCCAGGATAAAAGGCATAGGTATAATTGCTAGCCAAGCTATCTGAGGCACTAAAATAAAAAATGCACTGCTAACAACTACAATAGTAGTAGCTACCTGAATAATATCGTTAGCGCCTACATCCAAGAAACGCTCCAACTGGTTAATGTCATCACTCAAAATAGACATTAACTCTCCAGTGCTGTGTTCTTCAAAATATGCCAGCTCTAAACTTTGCAAATGTTTATACGCATCCAGACGTAGAACATGTTGGATATTTTGCCCTAAATTACGCCACAGGATTTTATAGCGATATTCAAAAAAAGATTCTAATATCCAAGTAACTATCGTTAGGAGTGTCAGAACTACGAATTGCCCATAAATGCTGTTCACGCCAAGATGAGCAATCAAAGAATCTTGTCGCTTGACAACTATATCTACCGCAGTACCTACCAAAGCTGGTGGTGCGAGGTCAAAAACTTTATTGAGTATAGAAGCACTAACCGCCAACAAAATTCTTTGTTGATAATTGTAACCATATTCAAGCAAACGCCTAAAAGGTTGTGTAGAATTCAGGCTACGTTTTTTTGGGCTTGTTTGAGACTTTAATTTTATCGCCATAGCCTTGGAGAGTTTGACGCAATCAATAGTAGCATACGATCAGCCCAACCACTAGCTGAAGTTGTGCTAATTTACTCTAAGATCGGCATATATTTCAGGAAAAGAGCAGGGGATAGAACCTTGAATAAACTATTATCATCATATTGGCAAGTTTTGACTATCGGAATCTTAGTCTTAGCCTCAGTGATTTTTGCATTTAACTGTACGGTGATTATTAATCCAGGAGAAGCGGGAGTGATCAGCACTCTAGGTAAAGCGAGAGATGGTGCTTTAACGGAAGGAATACACTTTAAGTTACCGTTAATTACCAAAGTAGATGTGTATGATGTCACGGTACAGAAATTTGAAGTACCAGCAGAAAGTTCTACGAGAGACTTGCAAAATCTCACGGCGAGATTTGCGATTAACTTTCGTTTGAATCCTGAAAAAATAGTTGATGTCAGAAGGAAACAAGGTAGTTTAGAAAATGTTGTCGCTAAAATTGTGGCTCCTCAAACACAGGAGGCTTTTAAAATCGCTGCTGCTAACCGGACAGTAGAAGAAGCAATCACCAAAAGAACCGAGTTAAAAAGTGACTTTGACCTGGCTTTGAGCGATCGCCTGAATAAATATGGGATAATTGTCCTAGATACTAGCGTCATTGACCTGACCTTTTCTCCAGAATTCGCCAAAGCTGTGGAAGAAAAACAGATTGCGGAACAGCGAGCACAAAGAGCAGTTTATGTAGCGCGAGAAGCAGAACAACAAGCGCAAGCGGATATCAATCGTGCTAAAGGTAGGTCTGAAGCTCAAAGACTTCTAGCAGAAACACTTAAAGCCCAAGGAGGCGAGTTAGTGCTGCAAAAAGAGGCGATCGAAGCTTGGAGAAACGGTGGTGCGCAAATGCCAAATGTACTCGTCATCGGCGGAGGTTCCCAAAGTACTCCTCCTTTCATTTTTAACCTGAAGAATCTACCAGACAAACCTTGATTAAACCAGAAAATATTTAGTAATGTGGGATTTTCCCCACTCAACCAACAGCTTCTCACACTCACAGCAAATAACACCTGAGTATATGCCTACTCCTAATCTCCCTAAAATCACAGTCCAAGACGCTAAGAAAATCCTCAACAAATTCAATTGTCTAGATATTGCTCCCACAATCAGCCCATCAGAAAAAGCTACCATCCGCGAGGCATTAATTTTCATCTGTAAGCTCTCTGATTATCAAATCTTGGGAATTTGCGCTGATACCGCAGAAGCAGGTATTTTAGCTATGCAAACCTATTCTCAAGCTCTTGGATATGAAGCACCAAATTTACAAACGCCTGAAGGTCCAGTCTACATTAAGTTAAATGGCAAAAATGGATTGTGCTACATCGATTCTTATGTGGGTCATCATCGAGGAGTCCTAGTGTCTTGTCAATCTTATAGAGACAAAGGAATAAACGAAATGTATGGACATTTACCACTGGATTTATTTGCCTAGAGTTCATCTGAGGATGAAACTGGGCTTGTCCCAGTTTCATCTATAAATTAACTGCCTAAATTTATGAGTATAATTACACTACAGTCAGTCAAAAAAGATTTTGGGATTAAAGAGATTTTAAAAGATGCTAGTTTTAGTCTAGACGCTACTGATAAAGTAGGTTTAATCGGTACGAATGGATCTGGTAAATCGACACTATTAAAAATGATCGCCGGTCTAGAGACACTAGATAGCGGACAAATTGTGATCAACTCTGGTGCGAAAATTATTTACTTACCTCAACAACCAGATGTAGATGAGAATCGCACAGTTTTAGAGCAGATCTTTGCGGATAGTGGCGAACACATGAAACTAGTGCGAGAATATGAAGAACTTTCTCATAATTTGTCACACCACCCAGAAGATACTCAGTTGATGTCTCGTTTATCTTCCGTCATGCAAAAAATGGAAGCAACTGGAGCCTGGGAATTAGAAACTAATGCTAAAATCATTTTGACAAAATTGGGAATTACTGACTTAGACGCTAAAGTGGGAACTTTATCGGGTGGTTATCGTAAGCGTATTGCTCTAGCAACAGCCCTGCTATCAGAACCAGATGTATTGCTGATGGATGAGCCAACTAACCATCTAGATGCTCTCTCTGTAGAATGGCTCCAAAGTTATCTTAATCGCTATCGTGGTGCACTTTTACTCATTACCCACGATCGCTATTTTTTGGATAAAGTGACTAATAGGATTATTGAAATTGATCGAGGCGACATTTACACTTATAGCGGTAATTATTCCTATTATCTAGAGAAAAAAGCTTTAGCTGAAGAATCTGCTGCTAGTACGCAACGTAAGCATCAAGGTGTTTTACGCCGGGAATTGGAATGGTTAAAACGTGGACCTAAAGCTAGAAGTACAAAGCAAAAAGCCAGAATTGATCGGGTTTATGCTTTGCAAGATACTGAGTTTAAACAATCTCAGGGGAAAATTGATATATCTACAGTTGGTCGTCGGATTGGTAAAAAAGTTATTCAACTAAACCAAGTGACTAAATCCTATAATGACAGGATTTTAATTAATAACTTTAGCTACGAGTTTAGTCCAGAAGAGCATGTGGGATTTATTGGCGCTAACGGTTCGGGGAAGTCCACTTTAATGGATATGATTATTGGGAGAGTTCAACCAGATTCCGGAAGTGTGGAAATTGGTAGTACAGTCCATATTGGTTATTTTAACCAGCACTCAGAAGAGTTATTTACACCCGCCCATGAAAATCAGCGCGTCATTGACTATGTGAAGGAAGAAGGTGAATTTGTCAAGATAGCTGACGGAACCAAAATCACTGCTTCTCAGATGCTAGAACGATTTTTATTTCCGGGTAATCAGCAATATGCTCCGATTTACAAACTTTCTGGTGGGGAAAAGCGCAGGTTATTTTTATTACGCTTATTGATCGGCGCACCTAATGTAGTGATTTTAGACGAGCCGACAAATGATTTAGATGTCCAAACCCTAGCTGTTTTAGAAGATTATTTGGAAGATTTTTCTGGTTGTGTAATTGTTGTTTCCCACGATCGCTATTTTTTAGATAGAACAGTGGATAAAATCTTTTCCCTGGAAGCTGGGGGAAATTTGCGTCAATACCCTGGGAATTATTCGGTTTATTTAGAATATAAGCAAGCTGAAGCGGTAGAGATTCAAAAAGTAGCTCAACTGGAAAAAGCTCCAAATAAGTCTATTAGTACTATTAATCCAGAAAAAACTCCAAAATCAACGTCTTCCTCCGGTGAGATGAAAAAACTGCGCCGAATGTCTAATTGGGAAAGAAGAGAATTTGAGCAGTTAGAAGGGAAAATAGCTCAGTTAGAAAAAGACAAAGTTACAGCAGAAACGTCATTGGCTAATACTTCTGGTAAAGATTTTGATCAAATCCAAAAGCTCTATGCACAAGTTGAATCACTCACACAGGCGATCGACTTAGCCACAGAGCGTTATTTTGAGTTAGCTGAGATGGATGCTGAATAGGGTTTAGGTGTTCTTACAAGGTAAAATCTAAATATCTGAAGTTTGGATTATCCATGTTGGTAAATCAACCAATCGCAGTTGAATTTCGCGGTGTTACCTTTAGCCGCGATCGCCGTCCTATATTATCCAACTTAAGCTTTACCATTAACCAAGGGGAAGCATTGGTACTATTAGGACGTAGCGGTAGTGGAAAAACTACCACAATGAAATTGATTAATCACCTGTTGACACCAACAGAAGGAGAAGTCTTCTTTCATGGTACTTCCACAAATGAATGGGATGAGATTAAACTGCGTCGGAAGATTGGCTATGTCATCCAAGATACGGGTTTATTTCCCCATTTCACTGTAGAGCAGAATATTGGATTAGTTCCCAGTTTAGAAGGCTGGAAAGCTAAGCAAATAAAAATTCGCGTCTTGGAATTATTAGACCTAGTGGGTTTAGAACCCCAAAAGTTTGCTACACGATATCCTCATGAACTTTCTGGCGGACAAAAGCAACGAGTAGGAGTAGCCAGAGCATTAGCCGCAGATCCTCCAATGTTATTGATGGATGAACCATTTGCTGCGCTTGACCCCATTACTAGGTTAGAATTACAACAACAGTTTAAACGGTTACAGCAAGAATTAGGGAAGACCGTTCTTTTTGTAACCCACGATATTCAAGAAGCCTTTATTTTAGCCACACGCATTGGTTTAATGCAATCAGGAGAACTCATATTTTTGGGTACAGCCGCAGAATTCATCAAATCCACACATCCAGAAAGCATAGCTTTTCTCAAGTGTTTACATGGGATTAATATATGAAAGACTTTTTCCTGATTAAATATGCTTCAGAAATTATTGAGCATACACTAGAACATTTTTTTCTTGTGGGGATTGCTATTGGTATTGCTATTTTGTTAGGAATTCCTTTAGGAATCTTGATTACGCGCCAAGTTAATTTGCGCAGACCAATTCTAGGTATAGCAAATATTCTGCAAACTATTCCTAGTTTAGCTTTATTTGGATTATTAATTCCTGTCCCGATTATTGGGGGAATTGGTGTTGTTCCAGCGATCGTATCCCTAATTTTATATTCCCTATTACCCATTATACGTAATACTTATACTGGAATTTCTGGAGTTGATGCTTCCATTAGAGAAGCTGGACGGGGAATGGGAATGACAGATAAGCAGCTGCTATTACAGGTAGAAATCCCCTTAGCATTACCGATAATTTTAGCTGGGGTGAGAGTAGCGACAGTAATTGCTATTGGAATTGCGACGATCGCAGCTGCTATTGGTGCTGGTGGTTTGGGAGTATTTATTTTTCGCGGTATTGCTGTGGTCAATGATCAACTTATCTTGGCTGGAGCAGTTCCCGCAGCACTTATGGCTTTGATTGCTGATTTAGTCATTGGCTGGTTAGAGAAGAAATTAACAGTTAAACAATGAAAAAGTTATTCCCTTTTTTTAGCTTAATTCTTGTATTGGTATTACTCATAACCAGTTGTAACCCCAATTCGCCCCATGGTAATTCTGATATAATTATAGCATCGAAAGATTTTACTGAACAAGATATACTAGGAGAGTTATTAACTCAACAAATTGAGGCTAAAACTCATTTAAAAGTTGATTTACGTCCGCGATTAGGCGGGACTTTTATTTGTCATAATGCTATTCTTACAGGCAAAATTGATGCTTATATTGAGTATACAGGTACAGCTTTCTCCGCTATTCTCAAGCAAGCAACTATCCATGATCCCCAGATAGTTTATGACAAGTTACGCAAGGCTTACGCCCAAAAATTCAACTTAGAAGTAATGCCCGGTTTAGGTTTTGAGGACACATTCGCCATGATTATCCGCGGTGAAACAGCGCAGAAATATCAAGTAAAAACTCTGTCTGAAGTGGCTAAATATACACCTCAATGGCGTGCTGGTTTTGGTTATGAGTTTCGCGAACGACAAGATGGCTGGCCAGGATTATCTCAAACCTATGGACTCCAATTTTCTCAATCGCCACAAATTATGGATTTAGGTCTCATCTACAGAGCTTTGATCCAAAAGCAAGTAGATTTCATCGCGGGTAATTCTACTGATGCACAAATTGCTCGTTTAGGTTTGTCGGTTTTAGAGGATGATCGACATTATTTTCCTCCTTATCAGCCTGTACCAATTATCCGTCAAACCACTTTACAAAAATATCCCCAACTGAGAGAGGCGATCGCTCCTCTTATTGGACGCATTTCAGCCGATGAAATGCGTCACTTAAACAACTTAGTTGAGGCGGAAATGCGAGATGTTAAAGAAGTTGTCAGAGAATTCAGGAAAGCTAAAGGTTTATAAATTAGCTTTAAGTAGGAGGATAACCAGCAGCGATTAAAGCTGTTTTAATTTCAGTTTCTGCTGCTTGAGTATCTATGCGCACAATTTTAGTTTCCGGATGAGCCTCAACTATGGCGGTTGCGTCAATAGTCTGGACTGCATTAGTAATCTTTTGAGCGCAAACAGAACAAGACATATTGGGGACTGTCAGTTGGATTGTCATAGAGTTCCATAGTTTAGTCTACTTAATTCTTCAGAGCTAAGGTTAGACCATCAGCTATGGGAACTAAACTGAGGGTAATTCTGGGGTCTTGAAATAATTTTTCGTTAAAAGCACGCATATTATTTGTGGAATTATCTTGTTCTGTTTTGTCCGCTACTCTACCTGACCACAGAACATTGTCAACAGCAATTAGCCCTCCTTTTCTCACTAGCTGGAGCGATCGCTCGTAGTAATTGGCATAATTCTCTTTATCAGCATCAATAAAGGCGAAATCAAAAGTTTCTGCTTCACCCGTAGCCAATAACTGATCCAAAGTTTCTATACCAGGTGCGATATGCAAATCTATTTTATCCCTTACTCCTGCTTTTTCCCAATAGCGACGAGCTATACTCGTATACGCTTCGCTGACATCACAAGCCACGATTTTACCATCAGGTGGTAAATTTAATGCTACTATAAGAGAACTATACCCAGTAAAAACACCTAATTCTAAGGTTTTTTTGGCTCCTAGAAGCTTGATCAACAATGCTATAAATTGTCCCTGCTCAGGGGATATTTGCATTTGAGCATTGGGTAATTGAGCAGTTTCCTGTCGGAGTTGAGATAAAATCTCTGGTTCTTGTAAAGATACAGAAAGTAAGTAATCGTATAAACCTTGTTCTAACCCAATTGTTTGTTTTGGCATGTTCTTAGTTTGAAGAATTTTTCTGCTGAACTAGCTATATTGTAACAGCCTATATTTTATTTCATTATTGCTTATATGTAGAGATATTGCATTCATAGTTTTTAGTTGAGCTACTCAGCTAAATGCCTTCTAAAATTGAGACTATCTTGCGATAAAGCCTGGATTACCAGAATTGTTTTTGTTAGGGGGGGACTACGATGAATCGCTCAATTATTCTTGGGATTGTTGGTGACAGTGCTGCCGGAAAAACCACATTAACTAGGGGAATTGCTCAGTTACTTGGATCGGAGAACGTTACTCTAATTTGTACAGATGATTATCATCGTTATGATCGCCAACAGCGGGCAGAAATTGGTATTACAGCCTTGCATCCAGACTGTAATTACTTAGATATTATGCAGCAGCATTTATCCCTGCTGCGCACAGGACAACCAATTCTCAAACCGGTTTATAGTCACCATACTGGTACATTTGAAGCTCCACAATATATCAAACCAAATAAATTTGTGATTATCGAAGGCTTGCTAGGTTATTCTACTCGTGCGGCGCGTGAGTGCTATGACATCAAGGTTTATCTAGCACCACCAGAAGAACTACGTGCAGCCTGGAAAGTCAAGCGAGATACATTAAAACGAGGTTACACAGAGGAACAAGTACGAGCAGAATTGACCAAACGAGAAGCTGATTCTGAACAGTTTATTCGTCCCCAACGCCAATGGTCAGATATTGTAGTTAGTTTTTACCCTCCTGATAATCAAGTGGATGAAACCAATGGACATCTGAATGTGCGATTGGTATTGCGTCCGACAATTCCTCACCCCGATTTTACTCAGATTCTTAGCTCTACAAAGGGAGATGAACGAGCAGCAGTGCGCTTGGGATTGGGAAGAGATATGGGAAAACCCGTGGATGTGCTGGAAGTTGATGGACACGCCACCCTAGAACAGGTAACTAAGGTGGAACATATTATGTGTTCGGATATGCCTTATTTGACCAATGTATGCGACAGGGAACTTAATCCCGAATTAGGCAAAATATTGGGAACTACTGGAGAAGTACTCCAAAGTTATCCTCTCGCCCTGACTCAGTTAATCATTACCTACCATATTCTGAAAGCGACTCAAATTTACCAATAAGTTCGCATAGGTGGGTGAAAGCTGCAAAAATTTGCCAATTAGGCATCCATTTGATCGCTAGACAAAGGATAAATGAGGAATATTTCCCGCATTGTTTTTGCTATGACCTACTGCTTGAGAATCGCTGACATACCTACCAGTGAACGTCCGCGTGAAAGATTAATGACTCATGGACCGAAAATTTTAGCGACGGCTGAATTAATCGCTATTCTCTTGGGTACTGGTCAGGGTCCAGGAAAATTATCGGCGATCGGCCTAGGTCAATACATCTTGCAGGAATTAGGTCAACATCAACGTGACCCATTAGTTGTGTTGCGGGAAGTAACACCATCTGAGTTAATGGCAATTCCTGGTGTGGGTCCAGCTAAAGCTACTACTATTTTAGCGGCGATCGAATTGGGAAAACGGGCTTTTTTATGTCGTCCATCCGATGGAATGCTCATTGATAGTCCTAATGTCGCCGCCGCAGCGCTTAGTCAAGACTTGATGTGGCAAGCACAAGAAAGATTTGCTGTTTTGTTATTAGATGTGAAAAACCGCCTCTTAGGTACGAGGATCATCACCATTGGTAGTGCGACGGAAACCTTAGCTTCTCCCCGTGACATATTTCGAGAAGTAATTCGTCAGGGAGCAACAAGAGTAATCATAGCTCATAATCATCCTTCTGGTAATTTGGAGCCAAGTGAGCAGGATATAGATTTGACTAGACAACTTTTAGCAGGTGCGCAACTTTTAGATATTCCTCTACTAGATCACCTGATTTTGGGTAATGGAGATCATCAAAGTCTCAGGGAAATTACTACTTTATGGCAGGAATCTCCTCAAGGAGATTAAAAATCGGGTAGTGGTAAAATGAATTTTAAAATTAATAAATTTTGGCTATGCTATCCCATAAATACCTAAAAATTACCCAGAATAATAGACTATTTTTATCTCCTGAAGATTTAACTATTTTAAATAAGCCATCCAATCAAAAAGCAATTCAACATTTGATTGGGCATTTGTTGGTGACAGGATGTAGTGGATATGTATGGGGAACCCATCTAGACAGTTTAATATTAGCCATACCGTTCTTGATTATATATGGGTTTAGTTTAGCTGCTATGTTTGCCGTAGTACATGAAACTAGCCATGGAACTGCTTTCACTACTAGTCATGTCAATGCTATAGTAGGCTGGTGGGCTGGAATACTATCTTTCTATAATAGTAATTTTTTTCGCCGCTCTCACAAGTGGCATCATCGATATACCCAAATTCCTGAGAAAGATCCTGAGTTAGAAGATGCCAAACCAACTAATTTAAAAGAGTATCTCTGGGAAATTACAGAACTAAATTGGTGGATAGGTAAGGTAAAAGGTCACATAAAAATAGCTCTTGGTAACTTGGAAAACTATCCTTATATTTCCGCAAGTGCGAGAGAAGAGGTGATTCGTTCTACCCGATTACAGTTGTTAATTTATTTGGGCGCTATTATCGTGTCTGCTGTCTTTAGACAGCCTTGGTTCATTATTTACTGGTTACTACCTTTAATGGTAGGACAACCTATGTTGAGAGTAATTCTACTAGCAGAACATATAGGCTGTAGCTATAATAACAATCCACTAACAAATACACGAACTACTTTGACGATACGGCCAGTACGGTTTTTAATGTGGAATATGCCATTTCATGCTGAACATCATCTTTACCCTTCCCTTCCTTTCCACAAATTACCAGTAGCACATGAAAAGTTAAATTCGTACTTCACTAAAATAGATCCTGGCTTTATCCATGTTCATCAAGAAATAATTGCTAAATTTTTTACATGAAAGGGAGGAGTTATTGTAACTAACTTTTCGCCACTGCAAAATCAGCAGTTACGGTCGGCGAACCGCTTTTAAACTAGAGTTGAACAAACTGCAACTATGGAGTGGATGAACCATGGCAAACAAAATTTTGCAAGAAGGACAATCCTATACCTTTCGCTCCTATTTTGAAATGCCCTATGAAGCGGATGAAATTCTGGCGGAATTTGGCTATGAGTTGCGGCGATCGCGTCTGTCCCTACCCACTGTAACAATAGTTTTGGAACGATTACCGGAATTAAAACAACGCTTAGAAGATACACTAATATTAATCAACCTCAGTAATGAAACTGCTCGCCGGGAAGCACTGATATTCCCAGTGTTATTGGAAGTTGCGCGATTTTGTCAGTGTCAAATTCGGATTGAATACCCGCTTTTGGTCAGTAATTGGCTAAAAGGAAATTTAGATTATCTGCTGCGCCGAGATGGAGATTTATTAGTGATTGAAGCAAAAAATGCCGATCTGGCGCGAGGATTTACGCAGCTTGCTGTAGAACTAATTGCACTGGCTCAAGCAGAGTCCAAAACAATTCTCTATGGGGCTGTAACCGTTGGAGACACCTGGCGATTTGGCTACCTGGACACTCATAAGCATGAAATTATTCAAGATATCACGCTGTATCGTATACCGGATGACTTGCAACCCCTAACCCAAGTTCTAATTGCTCTGATTCAATCTCCTTAATTAAAAACCAAAAGCCCCTCCCAAATACATCAAGGGAGGAGCTACTGGTGTAAATATAAACCTGGCATCGAGCTATTTTGACATGGGGCAACCCCCAGACTATCGTCGCCGCGACAGCGTTTCACCTCTGAGTTCGGGAAGGTTTCAGTGTGGTTCCACCGCGCCATAGACACCAGGAAGGAGGCAGGAGGCAGGGGGCAGGAGGCAGGAGGTAAATATCTATACTGGCAGAAAGTAATTGTTAAGCATAATACTTAATTAATTCTTACTCCTCCTGCCCCCTGCCTTCGTCCTCCTGCCTCCTCAAAACCCTGAAGACTGCCAAGGAAAGCGATGAATTGTGAAAAGAGGTCAAGCCCTCGGTCTGTTAGTACGGCTCGGCTGCGCACATTACTGCACTTCCACCTACCGCCTATCTACGGGTGTTCTCCCCGTGACCTTACCTACTCTCGTAGTGAGAGCACTCATCTTGAGGTGGGCTTCCCACTTAGATGCTTTCAGCGGTTATCCTCTCCGCACTTGGCTACCCAGCGTCTACTGTTGGTACAATAACTGGTACACCAGCGGTGCGTTCCTCCCGGTCCTCTCGTACTAAGGAGGACTCCTCTCAATGCTCTTGCGCCTACACCGGATATGGACCGAACTGTCTCACGACGTTCTGAACCCAGCTCACGTACCGCTTTAATGGGCGAACAGCCCAACCCTTGGGACGTACTTCCGCCCCAGGTTGCGATGAGCCGACATCGAGGTG
>Ga0209611_10000494_pt1 | contig 59090 bp, 50 predicted proteins | sample S1TSphgellanicum_3_FD_187693 | JGI IMG/M metagenome (GOLD analysis project Ga0209611, IMG submission 187693) | Host-associated microbial communities from peat moss isolated from Minnesota, USA - S1T2_Fc - Sphagnum magellanicum MG (SPAdes) (version 2) | ecosystem: Host-associated > Plants > Peat...
ACATACGCACGGCATTGGCACCGGAGTTGCTGATGCCCGGCTGCGACGGGGAATCATAGTGGCAGCGGTCCACGCCGCGAATGCGGAACTCGTTGCCGTTCGCATCGTAGACCTTGCCGTTGAGAACGAAGAATCCGTTACCGGTGTTGTACGACGGGCGTGCGACCGCGCCGCCGGTCGACCCTGCGGAACTCATCGAGACCGTTACGCTTTGCGTCGCCGATCCGCCCGTGCCGCTGCAGGAGAGTGTGTAGGTGGTTGCCGAACGGATGGCAGCCGTCGATGCCGAGCCGGAAGTCGCCTTGCTGCCGCTCCATCCGCCCGAGGCGGCGCACGAGCCGGCATTGGTCGACGACCAGGTCAAAATCGTTGCACTGCCGCTCGCCACGCGGGTAGGGCTGGCTCGCAATGACACGCTGGGGGCGGCGGCCGCCACCGTGACCGTCGCCGATTGCGAGGCGCTACCGCCGGGTCCCGTGCAGGTGAGAACGTACTTGGTCGTTGCGGTCAGCGCTGCAGTGCTGGTCGAGCCGCTGGTCGCCTCGGATCCGCTCCAGCCGCCCGACCCCGTGCACGCGGTCGCATGCGTGGAGGTCCAGGTCAGCAGAGATTTCGCTCCGCTTTTCACGGTGCTCGGATTGGCGGTGAAGGTCACGGCGGGCGCCGCCGGCGTCACCGAGACCGTTGCGGATTGAGTGGCGCTGCCGCCGCTGCCTGTGCAGGTCAGCCTGAAGATCGTGGTGGACTCGAGCCCTCCCGTGGACACCGAGCCGCTGGTCGCTTTGCTTCCCGACCAGCCGTCCGAAGCCGTGCAAGCCGTTGCATCGATCGTCGACCAGGTCAGCTTGGCGCTAGCTCCGCTGGCCACCGTGCTCGGACTCGCCGCGAACGTGATGACCGGGGCGGGAGTGGTGACGGAAACAGTTGCCGACTGCGAGGCACTGCCGCCGCTGCCGCTGCAGGTGAGAACGAAAGTCGCGTTCGCCGTGAGCGCTCCCGTAGCCGCCGTGCCACTCGTTCCTTCGGCTCCCGACCAGGCACCCGAGGCGGTGCAGGCGGCGGCATTGGTCGATGACCAGTGCAGCGTGGAACCGCTGCCGCTCGCGACGGTGCTCGGGCTGGCCGTGAATGTCAGCGTGGGGGCGGGAGCCGTCACCGTCACCGTCGCGGACTGAGTCGCGCTTCCACCGGCGCCCGTGCAGGTCAGGGAATAAGTTTTGTCGGCCGTGAGCGTGCCTGTCGAGGACGAGCCGCTCACGGCCTTGGTGCCGGACCATCCGCCGGAAGCCGCGCAGGCGGTCGCGTTCGTGGCTACCCAGGTGAGTGTCGACGCGGCGCCTTGCTTCACGGTGCTCGGTGTCGCGGAGAAACTGACTGTGGGGGCCGGTGCATTGACCGACACCGTCGCGGACTGCGCCGCGCTGCCGGCGGCGCCGGTGCAAGTGAGCTTGAAGGTCGAATTGGCCCGGAGCGCGCCGGTCGATTGCGATCCGTTCAAGGCTTTTCTGCCCGACCACGCGCCGGACGCCGTGCATGAGGTGGCGTTTTCCGACGACCAGGTCAAGGTCGAGCTGGCGCCGGTGACAATGCTGCTGGGGCTGGCGGAAAGGGCAACCGAGGCGGTCGGTTTGGCGCTCACCGTGACGGTGACGGATTGCGCGGCGCTACCGCCGGCGCCGCTGCATGACAGGGCATAGGTGCCGGTCGCCGATAGCGCAGCGGTGGCCTCCGTTCCGCTGACGGGTTTGCTGCCCGACCACGCCCCCGATGCCGTGCATGACGCGGCGTTCTCGGCGGACCAGGTGAGAGTCGAGCTATTGCCGCTGATCACCGAACTCGGACTGGCCGAAAGTCTGACCGTGGGCGCGGGCGTTTTGACGGAGACCTTGGCCGTTTCCGCTGCGGTTCCGCCGTCGCCCGTGCAGGTCAGGGTGTAGGTTTGGTCGGCAGTCAGGGCGCCCGTGCTTTGAGTTCCATGCACGGCTTTCGGACCCGACCAGGCGCCGGACGCGGTGCACGTGACTGCATTCATGGCGGACCACGACAGCGTCGCGCTGCCGCCGCTCGTCACCGCACTCGGGCCGACGCTCAGGGTGACCGAAGGCGCCGCCGCCTTCACCGAGACCGTCGCGGATTGGCTGGCGCTGCCGCCGGAATTGGAGCAAGTCAATGTATACGTGGTGTCGGCCGACAGCACACCGGTCGATGACGCGCCGTTGAGAGATTTGCTTCCCGACCAGCCGCCGGACGCTGAACACGACGTGGCATTCGCGCTGTTCCACTGCAGGCTGGAACTCGTACCGGCTCCGATCGTGCTCGGATAGGCGGCGATGCTGACGATGGGCGGTGTCGGCTTGACGGAAACACTCACGGTCTGCGAAGCCAGACCGCCCGGACCCGTGCAATCCAAGGTGTAGACGGTATTCGCGGACAACGCTCCCGTGGACTGCGATCCGCGGAGCGCCTTGTTTCCCGACCACGAGCCGAACGCCAGACATACGGTGGCGTTATTGGCGGACCAGGAGAGGGTCGATCCGGCGCCCGCGTTGACGGTGCTTGGATCGACAGTCAAGGTGATCTGCGGCGCGAGCGGTGCCACGGTTACCGTGACGGATTGGGTCGCGGATCCGCCGGGGCCCGAACAGGTCAGCTCGAACTCGGTGGTACGGGCGAGAGCGCCGGTCGACCACGTGCCGCTGGTCGCGACCGCGCCGCTCCAGCCTCCCGAGGCCGTACACGAGGTGGCATTTTCCGAGTCCCATCGGAAGAGGGACGTCCCTCCGGTCGATACCGTGGTCGGGAACGCCGCCAGGGTGACCCCGGGGGCCGCCGAAGTCACCACCACTTCCGCGGACTGAGAGGCGGACCCGCCGGGACCGGTACAGGTCAACGTGTAGCTGGTGGTGGCCGTCAGCGGATCGGTGGTCGTGGTACCGCTGGTCGGCAGCGAGCCACTCCAACCGCCGGAGGCGGTGCAGGACTGCGCATCTTGTGCGCTCCATTGCAAGGTCGCCGTCGTGCCCATGGCGACGCTGCTTTTCACGGCGACGATGGACACGGCGGGTGCGGCGGGTGCGGCCGTATCTGCGGCGGGACCAGTGAGCGTCGCTGTGGATTGCTGACATGCGGCCAGTGCCGAGAAAGCCGCGCAGGCCATCGCGGCGCGGATCGGCGCGCACATCATCGAATCCATCTCATCTCTCCCTCGAAGAAAACCGTCTCGCGACTTCCGCGTCCGCCCATCGTGTTGAGCACGCGGATGACTGCATCGTCGACGCTCTTCTTCCAATCGCCAATATGTCGCCAATCGTTTACGTTCGGTCAGATCCGGCCTTTAAGGCTGTGGCGCGATCGAATTATGACAAAACAAGATGTGTCGGCAATGTGCGACATGCGTCACAGACGCGCTGCGGGATCCCGCTTAGTCTGGCCTCTATGGGGTTTTGCGTATCAGCGGCGGTCGCCCAATGTCGGGCGCGCGCGACGCTGAGCTGCGATCCGCGGAGCATAAAATGACAGCCGATAGCTTGGTCAAGTCGGGCGCAGCCAATGTAACCCTCAGCCCATGCCCCATTTATTCCAGCTGGATCCTCGAGGGCGCGCCGATCGCGCGCAACAAAGTGCTGTCCAGCAGCGCGGACGGCACCGCCAGTACCCTGATATGGGACTGTACGGCCGGCCGGTTCAACTGGTTCTACGATGTCGACGAGACGATATTCGTACTCGAAGGCAGTGTTGTGCTGCGCGACGTCGCCGGCAACGCACGTAAAGTGAGCGCCGGCGATTCCGTATTCTTCCCCGCCGGGACGCGCGCCGAATGGACGGTTGAATCGTATATCCGCAAGATCGCCTTTTGCAGAGCGCCGCTGCCGTGGCCGCTCGTGTTCACCAACCGCTGCGTCCGGTTTCTGAAGCGGATCCTGCACAGCGGAGCTGGTGCCAGTGCCACTCCGGTGATGTTCCAAGGCAACTAGCGATCGCGGGGCGCGAGCATTCGCGCCGATCCGACAGGCTTCTGACGATTTCTCAGCCGCGCTTGCAGCGGGCTTCCTGCTGAGCAAACTCTTGCTGCAGACGCCTCGCCTGCGCCATGGCGGCTTTGATGGATTGGTCCACGCGCAAAACCTTGCTGCAGGCGACGCCGGCACATCAACAAGCCACTACACACCCTGGCGTGGCGACTACACACCCTGGCGTGGCCCTTAAACGGAGTCTGAACAGGCTCCCAGGGGTCGGCAGGGGGTGGGCCGCGCCTCGAACGGCGCGGCCCATTCGCACATCAGTTTCCCTTCAGGCGCATGGAGACGCGGCGCGCCGCAAATCCGGCTCCAAAGGCGAAACGCAGCATCGGACCGAAACTGTTGGCGGCGGCCGCACCGATGAAGTGCAGGCCTGGAACCGTCGATTCGAAGTGGCGGTTCAACACCGGAGCTCCGTCGGCCGTGCGAACCTGATCCTGCAGGGCTTCATCAATGAAGGACAGGCGTGCGACGGTGGCCTTGTAGCCGGTCGCCGCAATCACCTGGTCTACTTCGATGCGACGCTCCGCTTCGTCTCCCTGGCGGAATGAAACCCACGCTTTGTCCCCGCTCACACCGGCGCCGGTGATCTGCGAACCCAGGTGCATCGGAAGGCGGGCGACGGCCTCGCGGGTAAACCAGCACGGCGCCGGGCCCAGATGGCGCGCCACGACCTTGATACGCAGCGGCTCGGGCAGGGCGTGAAATACCAGCGGAATATCGGTGCACATCCGCGAGCGCCAGCCGGTGCCGAGACCGGAACGCGGCGCCATCATCCTCTGCCACAGTGAGCGCGGTTCGACCGGGCGTTCGTGGAAGGCAATCTTCTGCCGACGCGCGATCAGGTCGACCTGCGCACCGGAGTCCATCAGCAAGGCGGCAAGATCGATCGCGGATGCGCCCGCACCGATCACCGCAATTTTGCGCCCTTTGAACCCGCCCAATTCGCTGTGCTGCGAGGCGTGCGACACCATCGATTTTGGAATCGAGTCGAACACCTCGGGCACGTACGCGAAGCTGACGATGCCGGCGGCAACCACCACGCGCCGGGCTTTGCCGATCTCGCCGGCGGCCGTCGTGAATTCAAAATGCCCGTTGGGCTTGGTGAGCGAGGTGATCTGCACGTCTTCCACTTCCGGCACGAAGCGCCGTTGGAATTCCTGCCCGTAGCTGGTGAATGTTTCTACGGCGACGGGAAGGCCGATGTCCGCGTAAGGTATTCCACGCTCGGCGCAGAACGCCTTCAGAGGATATTCGCCCTGCGGGTCGTACAGACTCGATGCGAAGCCTTCCGATTTCAGATGCATGCCGCGCGGCATGTGGTGCGACCAGGAGCGCATCGGTGCGCCGAAGACGCGCACGCTTCTGCCGCTGTCACGCAAATGCGCAGCGAGCGACAACCCGTAGGGGCCTGCGCCGATGATGGCGATATCTACCGTTCTGTCTGTCAATTTGCGCTCCAAGAATATGCTGGTATTCACTGATGATATTTCACACATCGACAACGAGAGACTGTGTTCCCGCTGCCGGTGGGACGGACTAAAACTTACACCGATTGAAGTTCAGGTTCACGCCGCGAGTCTGTGAGTTGCGAACAAGCTCACAAAGAAATCCCTGGTAAAACTGCCGGTTGCGAATTGGCGCACGTGATTATGTCTATTAAAAACCTAGACGCGATGCTCGGACATGCCGCGTGCCGCGGCGCTAACCTATTTCGCAAGCGCCGTTACTTTGCATCTCTCCACCGGCGGAGACTTCGAGAGTAAGGATGTGCGCGATTACGGCAAAGCCCGGGATCCGGGAGCAAGGTGGGATCAAAGTGGCGCAACTGATATCGAAAGATTCTCTGAACAGGCCCCGACCGTCAATATTGATCGCTGCCGCCAAGTGGTGGCCGCTGTCGGCCAGGATGGCAACGGCATTGCAGCGGCACGGTTGCACGGTCAGCGCCATATGTCCCGCAGGCCATCCGCTGCGGCACGTGTCCGGCATAAGCCACATTTACCGCTACGGCGGAATGATGTCGCTGTCGAATCTGGCTCGCGCCGTGCGCAGAAGCAAGCCTGATCTGATCGTTCCCTGCGACGATGGGGTCGTGGCACAGCTGCACGCGCTGCATGCAAGGGAGCCGGCGTTGCGGATGCTCATCGAACGCTCCCTGGGGCCTGCCGAGCATTACCCGTTGGTCGAGAGCCGCTATGAGCTTCTGAAGACGGCGCTCGAGATGGGTATACGCGTGCCGAAAACACGCAGCGTCAAGTCGGCCGACGACGTTCGCGCGTGGCACGCAGAAAATGGTCCCAACGCGGTACTGAAAGCGGACGGGGAGTCGGGCGGAAACGGCGTCAGAATTTCTCATTCGCTCGAGTCATCGCTGGCTGCGTGGCGCGAACTGAACGTTCCGATGAGCTACGCAGCGTCGTGGAAGCGCCTCGCGATCGACCGCTACCCGCTCGCGCTGTGGTCGCGCAGCCGCGGCGATCGCCAGGTGACCATCCAGGAATTCGTGACCGGACGGCCTGCAAATTCGATGCTTGCGTGCTGGCGCGGCAAGCTGCTCGCATGCGTGTCCGTGGCCGTGGTCTCGGCCGAAAGTCAGACGGGCGCCTCCACCGTGGTGCGCGTGATTCAAAATGAGCAGATGACCAGGGCGGCTCGATCCCTGGCTGCGAAACTCAATCTGTCGGGCTTTTACGGTCTCGACTTCATTTTGGACGCCGCCAGCGGCGTGCCGTATCTCATCGAAATGAATCCGCGTTGTACGCAGCTGGGGCACATCGAGCTGCCCGGCCAGGGAAGTCTGGCCGGTGCCTTGGCCGCGGCTTTTCTCGGCGAGGCAGCTCCGGAGCCACGCAATCCGGTGTTGCGCAAGAAAATTGCATTGTTTCCCCAGGCGCTCGCGGCCGGTGAGGCCTGCCGGCCGTACATCGATGACAGTCACCACGACGTGCCGTCCGATCAGCCGCCGCTGCGGGACGAACTGCTGCTGAAGCCGTGGCCGCAGCGTCGCCTCGCCTCGCGTATCTACCACGCGTTCAAGAAGTACGAGCGCGACGCCCCCGTGTTCTTTGAGACCTGCGATTCGGCTGCGACGGGTGAGTATGAAGCTCCGCGGTTCCGCGCCGGCGAATTGAAGGCTGCCGGGCGCTGAGGAAACATCCGATTCACGAAGCGCCTGAACGGCGAGCCCAAATCGGGTTCGCCGCTCAAGCGGCGCACATCGGTCAGACTGTCATCCGGATGAACTCGAGGTCCGCGCCAGCGGCCGAGGGGACGCGACCACGGCGCCCGCGCATCACCGCGAGGCTGCCGAACAACAACACGAGGCCGCAGGCTGCGGATGCCGGGTCGATTTCGGGCGCGCTAGCTGGAGCCAGCTTCAGGCTGGCCGTGGGACACGTCACATGGTCCGTCTGGCCGCACGCGTAGATGCCGCTCACGTTGTCGATCGTTTGAAGCCGGACGTCGCTGAGGCTTTGGCTCGTCGCCTTACCGCCCAGCGGATATCCGAAGCTGAAGTTCAGGGTGAAGACTTCGGACGAATCGGCCGAGGGCTTTTCCCCCTCGAAGTCGACGAGAGTCAGGGTGCCGCCTTTGGATCCCTGCGAGACGCCGCTGACGGCCGTAAAATCGGTTCCGAGCAGCGGGTCGCTGATCTTGATGTTGGAAAAATCCGGGGTGACTCCCGTGCCGCAAAAAGGCGGGGAACAAAACCCGTTACCCGCCGAGTTGAAGGTGAAGCTTCCCTCGAACGTTATCGTCCCGGGTTTGACACCGGTCATCGTGATGTCTACGTCGTAAGTCTGTGCATGCGACATCCCTGTGACGCTGAGCAGAATGGCGGTCGCGGCCCAAGTCTTCGTTCTCATAGATCCCCTTTATGATCATGTCGAGTCGCCGACGTTCACGATCGGCATGTTGCCCCGAATATAGACGGCGGCTCCGCCGGAAGATGTGACGCAATGCTCGAACCGATTTGCGTTATGTTTAATTAGAGCGTAGCGACAACCTCTGCGATGAGGCGTTTTTACCGTCACCGTAAGTAGCATTTTCATGAACTTATGAGAGAGTATACATGTATTTTGTAGAGCGATATAGATCGATCGATCGCGCGTTCATTTGACATGTTGCCGTGGATTTCGTCGGCAGTGATGAGGTGGGATCAGTACAATCCAAGAGGATGCGCAACGATGGGATGAATCGGGTGATGGTCACGGGCGGCGCCGGGTTTCTCGGCAGCCACTTGTGTGAGCGCTTGGTGGCCAAAGGCGCCGACGTACTCTGCGTCGATAATTTTTACACCGGCTCGAAGCAGAATGTAATGCATCTGCTCGAGCATCCCTCGTTTGAATTGCTGCGGCATGATGTGACGTTCCCGCTCTACGTCGAGGTCGACCGCATTTACAATCTCGCTTGTCCGGCAAGTCCGGTGCATTACCAACGCGATCCGGTCCAAACCACCAAAACCAGCGTCCATGGAGCCATCAATGCCCTGGGACTCGCCAAACGGGTCAAGGCGCGGATACTTCAGGCCTCGACCAGCGAGGTGTACGGCGATCCGGAGGTGCACCCTCAGCGCGAAGACTACTGGGGCAGGGTCAACCCGATCGGCACGCGTTCCTGTTACGACGAGGGAAAGCGCTGCGCCGAAACGCTGTTCTTCGACTATTGGCGTCAGCACCGACTCGAGATCAAGGTGGTGCGCATTTTCAATACCTACGGCCCGCGCATGCATCCCAACGATGGTCGCGTCGTCAGCAACTTCATCGTTCAGGCGCTGCGAGGCGAGAACATCACCGTTTTCGGCGACGGCCGGCAAACGCGCAGTTTTTGCTACGTCGATGATCTCATCGAGGGCATGATGCGCATGATGGAAAGTCCGAAGGATTTCACCGGGCCGGTCAATATCGGCAATCCCGGCGAATTCACCATGGTGGAACTGGCCGAACTCGTGATGCGGCTCGTGGGCTCCAAGTCGAAGCTGATTTTCGAGCCCTTGCCGGCCGACGATCCGCGCCAGCGGCAGCCCGACATCGGTCTGGCTCGCGATGCGCTGGGATGGACGCCCAAAGTCGCCCTCGAGGACGGCCTCAAGGTCACGATCGCGTACTTTCGCAAGCTTCTCGGACTGTAGCCGCTACGATTCGTCGTCGCGCCGGGTGCGAAGCCAGGTTCTCTGCCGCGCCACCAGGAACTTCGCATAAAGCGGAATCTTCCAAAACGTATACACCATGACCAGCGCGAGGCTGCCGAGGGAGATGATACGGCGCCCGTAGCGCCTCCAAGACAACAGAACGGCGGTTGCGAGCAGCATTGCGGCGACGGTCGCCGCACCGAGCGGAAACTGCACCAGGGTCAGTTTGTAGAGGAGCGCGCTCGCGAACCAGATTGCCACCACCTCGAGCGTCAGCAGCGCCAGCGGCGGCACACACAGATCGAGCGCCAGCGCCATCTGGCTGACGTTCATCGTGACGAGGGAATTCAACAGCAGCCGGGGAGCGTCCCTCAGAAGAATGGCGATGTGGCCATGCTCCCAGCGAGTGCGCTGGCCCAAAGCACCGGCGTTCGACACGGGGAAAGAGCTCGTGACGAGCGCGTCGGGGCAAAACAGCGGCGGACTCCCGGCGCTCGCAAGATCGAGTCCGAGCTTGTAATCCTCCGCCATATGTCCGTTGTCTATCTTCACGGTACTGATGCACGACCAGGGAAACGCCGTTCCCGTTCCCATCAGTTGACAAGGCAGTCCCATCCGCAGCAAACCTGCCGGGCGAACCTGGTTGCGAACGGCCCAGGCGAATTCCGCAATACGCATCTTGAGACCGGCGTTCTTGGCGGCATACATCAGGTACAGGGCTTGCACCGGGCGGGCGGTCCGGCCGCACAGCCGCACCAACTTTTCAATCGAACCGGGGGCCACTTCGCAATCGGCGTCGACGACCATGACGATGTCCGGCGGATCGGCCTCGAGATGACGGATCGCGAAGTCCAGCGCATAGGCTTTGCCGCGGCGGTTCGCATCCTCGCGGACGATCACTTCGGCGCCTTCCGCCGCGGCGATGGCGGCGGTTTCGTCCGAGCAATTGTCCGCCACCACCACCAAACGGTCGACCTTGCTCAGCTGCCGCAGCAGGGATCGGAGCGCGTTTCGGATGATGGTTGCCTCGTTGTGCGCCGGCATCACCACCGTCAGGCGCCGTCGTTCTCCGTCCGGCGCGGTCGCGTAACTGTGCCCAGGCACCGCAAACAAGACTTCCGCAAACAACACCAATACCGGGAGAAGGAGAGCCAGGGCCGAACCACCCAGCAAAATCTCGAGAAGAGTCACCAAGTCCATAAGCGGTATCCCACCGGTGATGTGCTTATCTGCACAATCAGTATACCTGGATTGGCGCTTTCCGAGACCTCCGTCGCAGAATCTTCACTTGACTTATGTTAACGCGGCTCTTCGGGGTCGACGCCTGCGTCGCGCGGCAGCCAAGGTACTAGGTTCGAGCCTTGATCAATCCGACGAGACTACCCACGTTTTCCAATTTGCCGATTTCCGCGGTCGAGAATCTCACTTTGAAGGCCTTTTCAACCGTCATGATCAGGCGGATGTGAGTCAGGCTGTCCCACCCGTCCACATCCTTGGCCGACAATTGCGGCGTCACATGGATGTCGTCTTCGTCGAACACATCGTTGAAGATCTGGGTCAGCCGCGAATAGATTTCTGCTTCGTCCATCGTAAGAAAGCCCTCGGGGCGCGATGCCGGCCGCTCTGCATTATTCCCGTGTCCGGCCATTCGTGAAAGCTGCGCCATTCGCGAATCCGGCCTAGAACGCTTTATAGACAATGCCCGGTGCGGGCTGGTTGAGCAAGCCCGTTATGCAGAAAGCCGCCAAGCCGAGCGCCGAGGCGAATATGACGCGCGAATAGCGGTTCGTCAGCACCGGTCCCGAAGAAGTCTTGATCGACAGCAGCGCCGCCCGCAGCGATTCCCATGACGCCAATACCACCGCAGCCCCGATCCAAACCGTAAGCCACACGCCCGACCATTGCGGCCCGGTCAGCGCGGCGAAAACACCGCGGATCTGCGTCCAATCCGCCCAGAACCAGAACAGGGTAAAGGAGAACCAGGCATAGGTGAGTCCGCGGCTCGAGGCCGCGTACAGCGGATTCTTCGCCAAAGATTGATAGCCTTTGCGGCCGATGGCGCGGGTCAGACCGATCTGCCAGAGTTTGTTGATGGACACGCCCGAGCCTTGCAAAATCCCGAAGAAAACAAATTCGGAGGTTCTTCCGTGCCAGATTCCTATCAAGAAGAACGTGACGAAGAAGCAGAACACGCCGATCAGCGGCTGCATTCCCACCGACGAGATCCGCCGCATGAGTGCGATCGAGAGCGGATTGTAAACGTAGGTTTTCAGCCAGCCGGAAAGTGTCATGTGCCAGCGGTTCCAAAAGTCCAGGAACGACGCGGCGGAAAACGGCCGGTTGAAATTCTCCGGCAGATTGAGCCGCATGAGGCGCGCCAAGGCGATCACGATGTCGATGTAGCCTGAGAAGTTGCAATATAAAAACAGTGGATAGACCACGGCGAGCCGGATCGCGGCAGACAGCAGTTGCGACGGCGGCAGCGGTTGGAACAGCTGCGCCAGCGCGTCTTCTTGAAAGGCGTGGAAAAGCGTCCCCAGCACGTTCACTTTGAAGAAACCGCGGACGATGCGCTCGGCCTGCAGTCCGATCATCCGCGGTCCGAGTCCGATCGGCTGCTCTGCAAACTGATCGCGTGCGAATTCGTCGTAGCGCTGTATGGGACCTGAGAGGAATGTGGTGAAATTGAGCGTGTACAACAGGTAGCCGCCGATACCGACCCGCCGCTCGTGTCCTTCGCCCGCGTCGATCAGCAGGTGCAGTACGCGGAAGAAAATGTAGGAGAGCCCCAGCGTAAAATACGGCGAGTGCAAAAATATGCCGTCGGGCAGAAAGGTGTATTTCTTGAGCCAGATATACGCGAATACCACGGCCAGGATGCTCGAGACCAGCAATCGATGCAGGCCGCGCTGCATCATCACAAGCCCCAGGTATCCGAGCAGCAAGAAACCGCCCAGCGGCAGCAGCACCACCGGCCGCTGCGCCAGGAGGACCAGAAACGCCACGCTGGCAACCATCAACACCAGCGAACGCCAGACGACGGAACGGCTCAGGTTGGAGGCCAGCGCCGCCGCCAAACCGAATGCCAGGAATTGAATCGAAGCCGAATCCATTTCTATCTCGCCGCGCGGAGCACGGGCGCCGTGCCATCCGTCAGCGCTTGGGCCAGCAATCCGGAGATGATGGCGTGGCCTTCGGCGGTCGGATGGCCATCGACCGGCAGGTAGTTCCGCTCCGGGTTGGGGATGCTGCGAAATTCGCCCAACACGTCCACGTAGGTGCCGCCGCCCGCCGTCACGATGGAGCGCACCTCGCTCCCCAGCTTGTACGGATCGAAGCCGTCGGGCCATTGCTTCATCGATATCATGGCTGCTTGCGCACGCTCCGGCAGCAACGCCACGACGACGGTCGCGCCGATGCTGTCCGCGCGCGCCTGCACGTCGGCGTAATAGCGCGCGAAGCTCTTGAGATGCTCTTGAAAATCCGGGCTGTATTCGCTGTGCAGGTAGTCGCTGGCCTCGGGCTGCATGAGGTACTGGGTGACGAACTGACTTTGACTCTGGAAGATCGCGTGCTGCAACAGCAATACCGATCGGGTTTTGTTGAGGTCCGATGCAATCCTGGCCCAGACATCAGCGACGAATTGCGACGGCGATTTCGAGCCCAGGGCGGTGACCACTCTCTGCCACACTCCCATGCTTGTTTTCGGGTCGTTGGCCTGCGGCCCGACCCACGGCAGCACCTCGTCGACGCTGCCGATGTCCATCGGCGTGATCGGCCACAAAATCATGTCGGGTCTGGCGGCCAAGACCTCGTCAAACCGCAGGTCCACGCTGTGCGGTGTGCCCCATTGCATGGCCTCGTTGTAGAGTTCCACCTTGCGGCCGGTGCGCCGCGACAACTCTTCCGGCAGCAGCGCGGCGAAACTCTGTTCGCGCGGTACCCACATGCCGTAGTTGTACGACGAACCCACCATGACGATCCTGTAAACGCCGGGCGCTTTTGGACCGCACTCCATGCCGGCTCGATGGCCGCAGCTGTTGATGCTGTATGTCACGAGTTTGCTTTCGGCGATCTTCTGCGTGCAGGCGGTATTCGGAATAGCGCGCACGCCGGTGGACGGATCGTTCACCACCAGGCATTTGAGCGTCGTGGTCTTGGATTCGGCGAAGAGAATCCGGGCACTGATTTCCACGGCGCAGACGATCACTCCGATGGTGAGCAAGCTCAGCGCCGGCAACAGGATCCAGTCCCGCTTCGAGACGGGCGGCTCTGCGCTAGTCATGCGGGGCTTCCGACCTCTGAGGCCGCGAATCCCAGCGACACGACCTTCATCGGTGCCGCATCGGGCAATGGTGCATCGACGAGAAGTTCCCACTCGGTCAATCCCGTCTCGTCTGCGCCGGTCCTGGAAAACCCGAGTTTGGAATAGTGGCCAACCACCAGTGCATTGCGGCCGGACGGCTTGTACACGCCCTTCAATTTTCGGACGCCGGCCTCGCGCGCATGCTCGACGAGTTCGCGCAGCACCATGTTCTCGACTCTTCTGCCGAGCACGCGGCAGCTCATGAGCCAGGTGTCGATATTCCAGGTGACGGGGTCTTCCCGGCGGCAGATCACCACGCTGATCATGCCGTTGTCGCCGAAGATGTCGGCGAGCCTGACCTGCAGGGTGAACACGTCGGGGTCGCTCTGCGCCGCGGCGACTTCCGGTTCCGTATAGCGGCGGGTGGTCAGATTGTATTGGTTTGATTTGTTGATGAGCTGGACTATCCGCGCGCGGCCCGTTGCATCGAACGGTTGGAACGTGATGGTCATGTCGAGGGAGGCCAGGTAGGCGTCCACGCCGCCCACCTGCTTCTGCAAGTTGGCGCGTTTCGCATTGTCCTGGTAGTAGCCGGCACGCTTCAAGTCCTCGTTTGCAAAAGCCACAGCCTCAAAGTAGCCGCCTGCGGCAAGCGTTCTGGCGTAGTAGGCCGCGTCGTCCGGCAACTCCGGCACGGCCACTTCGGGAAGCAGCTTGCGCACCAGACCTCGTTCCGCCGGGTTGTCGTCGAGAAACACCATCGCATCCAGGCCCAGCGACAACTCCTCGGCGATCGCCTGAATGTTCGTCGCCTTGTCGTTCCAATTGGCCTGGAATACCGCAATATGGTCGAGCTTCAGCAGCATCTCCGGATGCTTCTCGAAAGGCAGGCGCGCCACCTCGTCGGTGTTCTTGGACGAAACTGCCAGCACGATGCCTCGTCGGCGCAAGTCGAGCGCCATTCGCTGAACATCGAGGTGCGCCTCGCCCGTGGCATCTCCCTGCGCGACGTTGATGCCCTCCAGCCCGTCGTCGCCGATGACACCGTGCCAAACGGTATTGTCGAGGTCCAGTATCAACACCTTGCCGCTCTTGCCGCGTATCGCTGCCACGGTTCGCCCGACGTGATCGGCATAAAGCGGGATCAGCTCCTCGGAGAAGGAGAACTTGGCCATGTTCCACAAACGCGGATTGTGCCAATCGGCCAGGCCGATCGTTGCCGCGAGACCCGCGATATCCAGCAGTACATCCCCGGAGCCGCGGATGTACTCGGTCAATTCCTGGTTGATGCGGGTGATGAGGTTGCGCAGCGTTCCGGGCAGCGCCATGTCCAGGCTGCCGAAGACCGTCTCCGCGGGCGGCGCGAAATTCTGAAAGATACAGAGTGCGTTCGAATGGGTCTTGATCCCGTCGCGCAGCGCCTGAAGATATCCAATGGCACCCTGCACGGTTGCGGAAGCGGCCTGCTCGTCACCGGGGGACAGTTTCAATGGCAGCGCACGATAGTCGAGCGCCAGCAGCACCGCATCGGGCTTCGAACTGTTCACCTTGGAGTCCGGCGTCAGGGCTTCCTGAGCCACCTGGTCGTACGAGGGTTGTATGACTTCGAGCGCCATACCGTGGCGGGCGGCGCTCGCCACCAGGGCCGGCACGATCAAATCGATGGTCGAATTGCTGAGCACCGCGAGCCTGAACGGCCGCAATGGATCGAGCGACCTGCCGTCCGCCCGGGTTTTGCCGATGGCCTTGGCGAGCTTCGTGAGGTCGTTCAAATCCAGGGAGAATCGCGCCAGAGACTGCAATTCGCGCCCCGGCGGGGCGGACGAAGACCTCACGGCATTGAGCCGCTCCGTAAAATCAGCCGGTTTTCCGGGCAGCCATTGCAATTCCGCATACAGCGATTTCATGCGCTGAAGTATAAAATGTCTAATTGCGGTTTGCCGGAGCAGCCTCTGTGTTTTGAATGCGCATCACGGAATGGGGGCGGCGCCCGGCGCCGCGCACCCCGGCCACCAGCATGGATTGTTCGCTATGAAATTCTCGAGGGCCTCCCATTTTGGCGGCGCAACGGCCAGCGGGTTGGCCATTTGCATGACTGATTCCAAGGCGCCCCACTCGCCATACTGGTTGGCCGGAGTCGTATCGTTGTAGTGAACGAACAGCGTCCCGCCGGCGGATCGCCATTGCTTGAGAAAGGCGGTGTAGGCCGATCCCATCCGCGCATCGCGATTCGCCGCAAGCAGAAGATTCACGGCGCTCGAACCGTTCTGGTAAGCCGGAAAACCTTGAAATCCCTGACCGCCCTCATAAGCGACCATCGGTATCTTGTAAGGCGCTATCACGGAAAGATTCCTGGCTACGAATTCGTAAGCCTCCGCCAGGTAGCCGCCGGGGGGAACGCTTGGATCGGTTTGCGAATAAAAGGATTGAAACAACGACGCCAGGCCGCCGTCGGGTTGGGCGAGCCATTTGGTCACGCAGGCGGCGCTTGGCATGCTGCCGAAGTACGGTGCAATCGCAGCGGCACCGATGTGGTGCGCGGCCGCCGGCCTGTTCCCCGCCCCGGTCCAGTCCGGTGTCGAGAGCTCGTGCTCGAGCACGCTTGGATTGCCCGCCTGGCCGGCCATGACCACCGTGACTCTGGAGTTGAAGCTGTCACCGTAAACGCCGTACCAAATGTCGGCCATCTGCGCCACACGCTTCCCGTACCACTGAGTGCCCGCGTACCATTTGTTGCCGACGGATGGAAACGCGGCTTGCCCCTGGGAGAGCGAGTACGCGTTCTGCGCAAACGAACTGTTCCATACCTCGTTGCTGAACTCGACGTATGCCCTCTGCGGCGCTTCGAGCTGGCTGTACGTCAATTTCGCCATCTGCTTGATGTAGTCGTCGTCCGCCCTGACGGGAGCCGTCAGCCATGCGTCCGCCGACACCGCATTGGCGAGCTGAATGGCCACTTCGAGCGGCACTCCTTTCGAAGTGCCCCAGAAGGCATTCGTCGGAAGCGGACGATCCGCCCAGGATGACAGCGTGTTGCCGTTCGTCTGGAACCAGTCCATGAATCTCAGCACGCGATAGTTCTTGAGCATGCCGACCAATGTTGGGTTGAAGACTTGTCCCGCCTTGAGGGCTGCTTCGCTCTCAGCCTTCACCAGGCGGATATTGCGAATGTAGTTGCCGGTGTGATGCGGGTCGGTGACCGTGATCTCGATTAGAATGCCGCCGCTGGACGGTGCGACGACGCTGAGCACGTCCCGGCCGCGCGCAGAGCTCACCAGGATCGCGTCGAAACTGTAGTTCAGGCTGCCTTCCCCATCGTAGAGGACCACATACTTCCCTGCCGGATAGTTGCCGGCCGGCGTGATGGGCAGGTCGCGAAGCAGCAAGACGGCCGCCGACGTAAATTGCTGCGGCTTTGGGTTATTGACGGCCTTCAGGGTGACCGGATATCCGTCCGCGTCCAGATTGAGATACTGGGCTTCGCCGGTATCCCATTGCGAGTTCGAATGGGTGAACCATCCCCCCGACGTCTTGAAGATGTTCAAGAACGGCTGTTCACTCGAGTAGTAGCTCACGCTCTGCAGATTCATGCCGATGGGCGATCGTGCGTTCGCGGCAGTCTCCGCGCCGCTCGACATCGCAAAGGACAGGGCGACGACGGCAAAACAGACCGTCGACGGCGACCAGCGGCCCGCCGATCTGCCCGATGAAGAAGCACGCGCGATCGTTTTCAACTTGGACCACCGACATTCCATGGGCTGACGCTTGTCCTCGCATGTAGAGATCGAGTAGTGAGCAGGACCGGTACCGCGCCGGAGGACTCAGATCTGCGGCTAAATCCTTGATTTTGGTGGGCGGTACAGGGATTGAACCTGTGACCCCTGCCGTGTGAAAGCAGTGCTCTACCGCTGAGCTAACCGCCCGCTTTGGCGCGGCAGTATGACATCGGCGGCCGGGCAAAACAAACGGCCGGGAGAGGCCTCTGCTAAACTCGGCGCCCTTGAAGTTTTCAGACGAGCAATGACTGTCCGTACCCGATTCGCTCCGAGTCCCACTGGTTTCTTGCATATCGGCGGTCTTCGAACCGCGCTATTTTGCTGGTTGTACGCGCGGCGTCATTCAGGACGCTTCGTGCTGCGCATCGAGGACACTGATCTCGAGCGCTCGACCCCCGAAGCCATTCAGCAGATATTGGATGGCCTCGAATGGGCGGGACTCGATTACGAGGAAGGGCCGTTCTTTCAGACCAAGAGATTCGATCGCTACAAGGAAGTGATCGACGAGCTGCTGGCGGGCGGCAAAGCCTATCGTTGCTACTGCAGCAAGCAGGAACTCGAGGAGAGGCGCGCGGCGCAACTGCTGCGGGGCGAGAAGCCGCGCTACGACGGACGCTGCCGCGAGCGCATGGATTCGCCGCCCCAGGTTTCCGCGGTCGTGCGCTTCAAGAATCCTCTGACCGGCGAGGTGATCGTCGACGACGTCGTGCACGGTCCCGTGGTGTTTCAGAACAGCGAACTCGATGATCTGATCATCGCTCGATCCGATGGCACGCCGACCTACAACTTCTGCGTCGTGGTCGACGACATCGACATGCAGATCACGCACGTGATCCGCGGCGACGACCATTTGAACAATACGCCGCGCCAATTGAACATGCTGCGGGCGCTCGGGCACAAGCCGCCCGTGTACGCGCATTTGCCCATGATTCTCGGTCCCGACGGCACCAAACTCTCGAAGCGCCATGGCGCTGTGAGCGTGCTGCAGTACCGGGACGACGGTTTCCTGCCCGAGGCCGTGCTCAACTACCTGGTCCGATTGGGTTGGTCGCATGGCGACCAGGAAATCTTTTCGATCGAGGAAATGATTCGCTTGTTCGATATAGCCGACGTGAATAAATCATCTTCGGCCTTCAACGTCGAGAAGCTGACCTGGCTCAATCAGCAGCACATGATGCGCTCACCGGCCGCCCGCATCGTGCCGGTGCTGCGTTGGCACCTGGAGCGCGAAGGCATCCGGGCAGCCGATGCCGGGCAACTCGAGCACATCGTGGTGGCGCAGCGCGAGCGGGCCAAAACGGTGCGGGAGATGGCCGCCAATAGCCTGTTCTTTTTTCGCGCGCCGACAGCGTATGACGAGAAGGCCGTCCGCAAGCATGTGACCGCCGGCATACCGGCACTCCTCAGCCGTGCAGCCGGCGCGCTGGAACGGTCGAGCGACTGGTCGGCGCCGGCCATTCACGGAATTATCAGTGAGTTGGCCGCGGCCGAGGGTGTGCCGCTTGGCAAACTGGCGCAGCCGCTCCGGCTCGCAGTCTGCGGAGGGACGATTTCGCCGCCGATCGATGCAACCTTGGCCATTTTGGGGAAAACGGAAACGCTCGCCAGAGTCACCCAGGCGCTGGCGGTTTGGGGCGTGTAGATCATTCATTTTCTTGACGAATTGCGCCCCGTAGGGTAACGTGCCGCGCCTCCGTGTGGGGCCATAGCTCAGCTGGGAGAGCGCTTGCATGGCATGCAAGAGGTCGGCGGTTCGATCCCGCCTGGCTCCACCAGCTTTCTGTCGATCGATCGTTTTCTGGCCTGCGTCCCCATCGTCTAGAGGCCTAGGACACATCCCTTTCACGGATGCGACCGGGGTTCGAATCCCCGTGGGGACGCCAATTTTAAAAGGCGGCAGCGCGCCGATTTCGCGATTTCGGCGTTCAACGCATCCAGATAACGCACATAGGCGAAGATCCGTACCCGCGCGCGTCCAGTGGTTTCACGCACAATTCCCAGCTTCTGCAACTCGGGCGAGTCGGTCGCGCGGAGGGCACCAGCGACTGCGCGAACTGTCAGGTGATCCTGTCCGGCATGGAGCGCGCGCGTCGCGGCCGCGGTGCGGCGCAAATCAATTTCAAGAACGGAACGCACGTCAAACCGGGCTGCGTCATGCCGGTTTGAATCTTTTGACGCCTGCTTTATTTGCTGCGCGCTGTAATTCGTCATCGAGAGTGGCTAACGGACCGCCGTTGCGCAGGGCAAGCTCCAGATATGATGCGTCGTAGGACGACAGCCGGTATCGTCGTGACAGTTGCAAGGTATCGGAAAGCACGTGCGTGAACGTATCGCAATCGACTTCCATCGATACGCCTTCGAGCAACGAGATGAATGACCCGCTTTGTGCTGCGGTCACCAGTTCTTTGGCTTCACTGCGCGCGATAACGTTCGCAACCTCGAGTCCCCACGTCGTTGGTACCATGGCCACGGTGCTGGGATCTCGTAGGGCATTCAAAACTGCCAAAGGGTAAGCCTCGTCGCGCGGGGCGGTGTCGCGCAATAACCAGGACAGCGTGACCGAGGCGTCGAGAACAAATCTCATTCCCGACCTTCTTCGATGGAGGCCCTGATGTCGATTTTTGCGCGTATCGGATTGCTTTTCTTGAATGCGAGAAATTGATCGATGGCTGCGGCCGGGTCTTTAGCAGTCTGGCCCTCGCTCGGAACGAGATCCGCGATGGCCTTGCCCCTATTTGTAATAGTGAAGCGTTTGCCCGCCTGGACCTGGCGCAACAACTCCGGGAGTTTCGTTTTTGCCTCGTATGCGCCGATTTCAATCTTCATGAGTAACTGCCTCCATTTGACGCTTAAAGACTAGTCTATAGACTAGTCGTTTGCAACTTGGAGCGTGCGTGTCATGCTCCAAGCGGGAACAAGGCCGCTAGAATTGTTCGGTGCGCGTTCTCAAGTGTTCAGGACTCGATATCTTTGCGCGCACGCGTATCCCGGTCGCGCCAGACGAAGGCCACACATGAATACCGCCACCGCGCGGCAAACCCGAAATACAGGCATCTGGGGAAGCAGATGGATGCAGCTCTTCCTTGGGCTGGTCTGCATGATGGCTATTTCTAGCCCTCAATATGTGTGGACGCTGTTTACCAAGCCGTTGACGGCGCAGCTGGGTGTCTCGCTCACGCAGGTGCAGATCACATTCTCTATTTTCGTCGTTCTACAGACGTTTCTCTCTCCGCTTCAGGGTTATCTGATCGAGACATTCGGTCCCAAGCTCCTCTTGGCCGTCGGTGCGATGATGACCGGGTTGAGCTGGGTGCTTGCCTCATCGGCCGATACGTTGCTGGCGGTCTATGCAACTTACGGCCTGCTTGGCGGGGTCGGTACCGGTATCATCTATGTCGGTATTGTCGGTTTGATGGTGGCTTGGTTTCCTGATAGGCGGGGCATGGCGGCCGGCGTGGTTGCGGCGGGGTACGGCATGGGCGCCGTGCTATCCACTTTTCCGGTCACCATCAGTCTCGCCAAGGTTGGGCTTCAACCGACACTGCTGCATTTTGGGCTGATTTTCGGCGCAATTGCTTTTCTTGCCGCATTGGGCATGAAACGGCCGCCCGATGGTTGGATGGCAGACTACATCACCCGCACCAAGAAGACGGAAGGCCTCGGTTCGGGACCGATGCTGAAGACTCCGGTGTTCTGGCTGATGTTTGCGATGATGACGATGATGTCGACGTCAGGCCTCATGGTCATTTCGCAGATGGCATCATTTTCCAGAGACTTCGGCATCGCCGGTGCAACGATTTTCGGCGTGGGGGCGTTGCCGCTCGCCTTGACCATCGACCGCTTTACGAACGGTTTGACGCGACCGTTTTTCGGCTGGGTGTCCGACCGGATCGGTCGCGAAAGTACCATGTTCATCGCTTTCGGGCTCGAAGCCGTTGCGATGACGCTGTGGTTGCTCACGCGAGACAATACCTTGCTGTTCGTCCTATTGTCCGGCGTGGTGTTTTTCGGTTGGGGCGAAATTTTCTCGCTCTTTCCGTCAACACTGACAGACACTTATGGAGAAAAGCACGCCACGGCGAATTACGGCTTTCTCTACATGGCGCAAGGGATCGGGTCCATCTTCGGCGGTCCTCTTTCAGCCCATCTGCATGAGATATCGGGTAGCTGGCTGCCTGTTTTCGCCGTCGTGATTTCTCTCGATGCACTGACCGCGCTGCTGGCAATTGCCGTCCTCAAACCGCTGCGGGAGAACTATCTTGCGAGCCTCGATCGAAACAGGGCCGGGACCTAGCGGGTCCATCCCCGACGGTTTTAAGCGGAGATCTGTTTGAATCAAACGATTCGTTCCACGAACGGCATGGCGGTCGCGCCCCATGCCCTGGCTTCGCAAAGCGCCCTCGCCGTCTTACGCGACGGCGGCAACGCGATAGAAGCCTCGGTGGCCGGCGCTGCAACCATTGCGGTCGCTTACCCACACATGAATGGCATCGGGGGCGACGCGTTCTGGCTGATTGTTCCGCAACAGGGTGATCCGATTGCAATCGAGGCGGCCGGTCCGGCTGCGGCAGGGGCCACCATTGCAGCGTATCGGGAGGCTGGTCATGCCTTGATTCCCACCCGCGGCCCACTTGCCATGAACACGGTGGCCGGAGCGGTCGGAAGCTGGGATGCCGCCCTGCGAATCTCGAAGCAGCGTAACGGCCAGCTTCCCGTCGCTCGTCTATTACGCGATGCGCATCGATATGCAACCGACGGAATCGCCGTGACTTCGAGCCAGGTCGCATCGACCGTCAACAAATTCAATGAGGTTGCGCAACAACCCGGGTTTGCCGAGGGTTTTCTGCCGAACGGCAAGATCCCCGAGGTTGGATCCGTGTTTCGCCAACCGAAGCTCGCGTCCGTCATGGGGCAACTCATGACCGAGGGTCTGGACGGTTTTTATCGTGGAGCATTGGCTGAATCGATCGCCGAAGATTTCAAGGCTGTCGGCGCCCTGCTCTCGATCGACGATCTGAACGAATTTCAACCACGCGTAGGCCCCTCGGTGCAGATTGCACTTGCGGATGGCAGCGCTTACAACATGGTGCCGCCGACCCAAGGCGTCATTTCGCTCGCAATTCTCGGCATTCTCGAACGCAGCGGCATTCGTGCTGTCAGGCCCGACAGTGCCGATCACATTCACTTGTGTGTTGAAGCCACCAAACAGGCATTCAAGTTGCGCGATGAGTATGTGACCGACCCGGCCTACATGAGGGTGCAAGTCGAGTCTCTGCTCGCTGACTCCCGGCTCGACGCTTTGGCAAATGAGATCAGTCTGGCTGCCGCGTTGCCTTGGGGCGGCGCATCAAGAACCGGCGACACCGTCTGGATGGGAGTCATCGATGGCGACGGACTGGCTGTGTCGTTCATACAAAGCATTTATCACGAATTTGGCAGCGGCGTAGTCCTGCCAAGGACGGGGCTCAATTGGCAAAACCGCGGCGCATCGTTCAGTTTGAATCCAGATCACCTGCAGGCGCTTCAACCGCGCAAAAAGCCGTTCCACACGCTGAACCCCGCCGCCGCAAGATTCAACGACGGGCGATCGATGGTTTATGGAGCGATGGGCGGCGATGGCCAGCCGCAAACTCAGGCCGCCGTATTTTCACGTGCGATCTGGTTCGGGCAACCGTTGCAGCAAGCCGTCAGCGCCCCACGGTGGTTGCTTGGCCGGACCTGGGGACAAACCAGCGATACCCTCAAGCTCGAAAGCAGGATCCCCAATGCCACGATCAGCGACCTGGAACTCCGTGGTCATCACATTGAATTGCTCGGCGCATACGATGAAACGGTGGGTCATGCCGGAGCGATCATCAGACATGGCAATGGCGTGCTGGAAGGGGCGGCAGATCCACGCTCCGATGGATGTGTCGCAGGGTATTGAGCGGTGAACTGCCACATGTTCCGTGACCATCGCCATTCACCCCGGCGTTGGCACCGCTGAGCCATCACGCCAACATACGCACTGTTACTCGGAGGATCAGGCCACAGTGGGGTGTCGTCCTACGCCGACTATTGTGCTTGACGTCTGTCTATTGAGATCCTGTGTGCGACCTTACACCTGTGCGCGCCCGTGCCTCCGAAGCGACCTGCGAGTTTATGACGCGACTTTGCCCCTCGATTCTCTCGTTCTTCACCATCGTGGCGTTGCTGACCGCATGCGGCGGGCAAACCAATCCCGGTCCTGCTCAATCACAACCGCAGGTCTCCGCGCCGCAGATCACGACGCAACCCACGAATCAGGCGGTGACGGTCGGACAGAGCGCTGAGTTCAGCGTGGCGGCGACGGGTACCGCTCCCTTGCAATACCAATGGCGCAAGAATGGCAGCGCCATCACCGGTGCAACCGGATCGAGCTACGCGACGCCGGCGACCGTGAGTGGTGACAACGGCTCGAGCTTTACCGTAGTGGTCAGCAACGCAGCGGGCAGCATCACGAGCAACGCCGCGACCCTGACGGTGAACGCGGCGCCCGCCGCACCGCAGATCACGACGCAACCCAAGAATCAGGCGGTGACGGTCGGCCAGAGCGCTGAGTTCAGCGTGGTGGCGACGGGTGCCGCTCCCCTGCAGTACCAATGGCGCAAGAATGGTACCGCCATCAGCGGTGCAACCGGATCGAGCTATAAGACTCCGGCGACGGTGAGCGGGGACAGCGGTTCGAGCTTTAGCGTGGTGGTTACCAATGCGGCGGGCAGCATCACGAGCAACGCCGCGACCCTGACGGTGAACGCGGCCGCCGCCGCGGGCACCGATGTCGTGACGTACAAGTACGATGTCATGCGCACCGGGCAGAATCCGGCGGAGGCGACGCTTACACCGTCCAACGTGAATTCCGCCACTTTCGGCAAGCTGCGGAATCTGATGGTGGACGGACTGGTCGATGCCCAGCCGCTCTACCTGTCGAAACTCACCGTGGCCGGCGCCACACACAATGTCGTGTTCGTCGCGACCGAGCACGATTCAGTCTACGCATTCGACGCAGATACGGGCGCCACGCTGTGGCAGATGTCGCTCATCAGAGCGGGCGAGACCACCAGCGACAATCGCGGCTGCGGCCAGGTGACACCGGAGATCGGCATCACTTCCACGCCGGTGATCGATCGGAACGCGGGGGCTCACGGCACAATTTTTGTGGTCGCGATGACCAAGGACGCTTCATCCAATTATCACCAGCGGCTGCACGCACTGGACGTCGTCACAGGCCAGGAACTGGGGGCCGGCCCGACGGAGATTACCGCGGTGTTCGGAGCGACCACCTTCGCACCCGGACAGTACAAGGAGCGCGCCGCACTGCTGTTGAACAACGGCACGGTCTATACGACTTGGGCGTCGCATTGTGATGATGGTCCATACGGCGGCTGGATCATCGCGCTCAGCGAGTCGACGCTCGCGATCACGAATGCCCTCAACATCGCGCTGGGTGCCAGCGGCAGTGGTTATGCCAGCCAGGGTCCTTCGATTTGGATGAGCGGCGGCGGGCCGGCGGCGGATTCGGCGGGCAACGTGTACGTTCTGACGGCCAACGGTCGTTTCGACACCACCCTCAACGCCGGTGGATTCCCGAGCGGCGGGGACTATGGCAACTCGTTCGTGAAGATCTCGTCCTCGGGCGGTACCCTGGCGGTGGACGACTACTTCGCGATGTCGGGCGAGGTCGCCGAGTCAACCAGCGACACCGATCTCGGCTCAGGCGGGGTCATGCTGCTGCCCGACATGACCGACGCCCACGGGACGCTGCGGCAATTGGCTGTTGGAGCGGGCAAGGACGGCAACCTGTATGTGGTTGACCGAAACAACATGGGCAAATTCACGTCCGTGGGGAACAACATCTGGCAGGAACTCGACGGAGTCTTGGGCGGCGGAGTCTTTGCCACGCCCGCCTATTTCAATCACAGCATTTACTATGGTCCCGTAGGAAACTCGTTGAAGGCATTCTCGCTGACCAATGCGCTGCTCTCGACCTCACCGACGACCCAGACCGCCACGCGCTTCACTTATCCAGGAACTTTCCCGGTGGTTTCGGCGAATGGCACGGCGAATGCCATCGTCTGGGCCTACGAGAACACGTCGCCGGCGGTACTCCACGCCTACGCAGCGAGCAATCTCGCCAACGAGTTGTACAACAGCAACCAGGCGGCCAATGGACGTGACCAGTTCGGCGCCGGCAACAAATACATCGCCCCGGTCGTTGCCGACGGAAAGGTCTTCGTTGCGACCACCAACAGCGTGGCAGTCTTTGGTCTGTTGCCGTGACCGTAGGGCAGGCGAAGGCCGCGGCTGCCCGTCGGTCTGCACGCCGCCGCGGCCGGTCGGTTCGCGCGGCTCCCCATCGGTCAGCGCGTGGCTCAACCGGTGTGCGCCCGGGCGCAACTCGGCAATGCGTTCGGCGCCGAGCGGTATGCATGAGAGGCGCCGTCCTGTCTTCGCTTCCTCGACTAAGTTAATATGGCTCGGGAGCGAAGCGCTGTTAAAAAACGCCGACAGCCCTCGATTTGTCACAGCGCATCCGGAGCGCCTTTGGTCTGATGAGCGTCAAGTTTCTAGATCCCAGCTCCGGTCTCCCCGTCGGCCCGGAGGTACCGGTACATGCGGCTCACGGCCCGGAGCGCCGGGTGATTTCCGGTCGGATCGTGCGACTCGAACCGCTCGACCCGGATCGGCACGGCTCCTCGCTTTGGCATGAGAGCCATGGGCGTGGCGCCGCGGCGAGGTGGCAGTATCTGTCCGACGCGCCGTTCGCGGATGCAGGTTCGTTCCACGATTTTCTGGCTCGAAAGGCTGCATCCAAAGATCCGCTTTTCTACGCCATTGTCGAGCAGTCCACCGGACGCGCGGTGGGCTTCGCGGCCTTGATGCGCATCGATCCGGCACACCGGTGCATCGAGGTCGGAAACATTCTTTACGGCGCCAGTCTGCAACGCACCGCAGGCGCGACCGAGGCCCAGTACCTCTTGATGCGATATGTCTTCGAGGATTTGCGCTACCGCCGGTACGAATGGAAGTGCAACGCCCTCAACGAGCCGTCGCGCCGGGCCGCTCTGCGTCTCGGGTTCACTTTCGAAGGGATTTTCCGCAAGCACATGATTGTCCGGGGCCGCAGCCGCGACACCGCGTGGTATTCGATGCTCGATGACGACTGGCTGGCTGCCAAGGCAGCGTTCGAGGCTTGGCTCGCGCCCGCGAATTTCGATGCCGCCGGTCTGCAGCGCCAAAGCCTGGCCGCACTGGCGACTGCCGTTGCAAACCAAAGATCGCAAGCGCGGTCCTGATCCATTGGCCTGATTATGGCAACTGGGCGCGGATTCTCTGCGGCATGCGGCATGATGACTGCCACCCATGACCATCGTCGAAGGATCCGAATGAACAGCGACCAGATCTACAGCCGGCTGACCGAAATCTTTCACGAAGTGTTCGAGGATCCGTCGATCGTTCCGACGCCGGAGATGAAGGCGAGCGACGTGCCGGAATGGGACTCGCTCAACCACATCAATCTGATCGTCGCCATCGAGGCGAGATTCAAGATCAAGTTCAAGACCTCCGAAATCGAGTCATTGCGCAATGTCGGTCACTTGGTCGAGATGATCGAGAAGAAAACCGACAAAGCCTGAGCCTGCGGTGGCAATCAGTCAGACCATGTTGGCCGGGACGGACGCGGCCGGGGATGGAGAGCCGCCGGCCAGGCGCCGCCTGCAATTCTATGTGCTGACGGTCGTCCTTCTGCCGATCCTGTTTCTGGCCTCCTCGATTCCGGTGGTCCGCTCCGATGCATTTCCGGCCCAATCGGGCGACCCCTTCCTGATTCATTCGGACTATCCATTCAGTCTCAGGCACGTGGATTGCGACGTCGTCATCTTCGGCGACTCGACCGCGTCCACCGGGATCGATCCGACGCTCATCGAGAAGAACACTGGATTGAAATCCTGCAACATTGCGCAGACGCAGAGCATTCTGGAGATCCTCGGGCCTTATGCACTCGACAGCTATCTGCGGGACAACGCGCCGCCGAAGTTCATTGTGATGCAGTTCTCCCCGGAGTTCCTTTCCCGTCGAGGCGAGTTTTTCTGGCCCGAGGGACTCACGCTGTTGTTCCGGAAAAAGTCGCTGCTCGCTGCGCTGCCGGTGCTGGCGCAGCATCCGGTGCAGTTCTACGACTTCGCGATGTGGGCGATCAAGGCGAAGCTGCGCGCGCTGCGCGAACCGCCGCCCGATCTTGCCTCCGAGGCGATCTTCCGGGCCAAAGGTGGGCTGATCACACTGCCGAAGCCGCCCGAGACGCACTGCGTCCTGCATTGGTCCTACGCACGCCCGAGCGAATCATGGGTGCAACGCATGAAGCAGGCGTATTCGAACAATGGCACGCGCGTCGTCATCGACGTCTCTCCGGTTCCGGAATGCACGCAGGATGTCCGAAGCATCGCGGACGGATTCAAGGACGTCACCGACAATGCACTGCCGATATTTCCCATCGGACTGTTTTGCGATCTGGACCGACACCTCACGCTGCAGGGTGCGGAAAAGTCCTCCGCACAAATCGCGGCGCAGATCGCCGGCCTGGAAAAGTCCTCCGCGCAAAAAATCGGCGCGCAGAACGCCGGCCTGGAAAGCTCCTCCGAGCAAATCGGGGCGCAGACCGCAAGCTTGGAACGGCCTTGATCACCTAACAGAAACTGCCCACCCATGCTGTTCAATTCGCCGGAGTTCCTGTTCTGCTATTTGCCGATCGTTCTGGCGGGATTTGCCGTGGCGGGGCGGTTTGGCCGGACCGCGGTCGTCGCCTGGCTTGCCTGTATGTCGCTGGTCTTTTATGCCTACTGGCGAATCGACTTCCTGGCGCTGTTGGTGGGATCCATCGCCGTCAACTACGTCTGCTCGCGCCTGCTGTGGCGCTGGCGCGACCGGCCAAGTGCCCGCCGGCTGCTGCTGACCCTGGGAATCATCGCCAACCTGGGGACGCTGGCCTACTTCAAATACCTGTTTCCCGTGCTGCACTTCCTGAGCGAATCGCTGGGCGCGCCGCCGGTGGTCGCGGGGGTGATTCTGCCGCTCGGTATATCGTTCTTTACGTTCACCCAGATTGCCTACCTGATCGATCTGTCGCAAGACTGCGCCGAGCCGCAGGACTTCGTGAGCTATGTCCTGTTCGTGACGTTCTTCCCGCATTTGATCGCCGGGCCCATCCTGCACCACAGCGAGATCATGCCGCAGTTCGCGAGCGGACGAGACTTCTCGCCGCGATGGAAAGACCTGGCGCTCGGCCTCAGTTGGTTCATTCTTGGTCTCGCCAAGAAGGTGCTGATTGCCGACCGGCTCGCACCGTATGCGGACGCGGCATTCGCCGATGCCGGCCATCTGACCCTGATCGGCGCATGGATCGGCGTTCTGAATTACGCGTTGCAGCTGTACTTCGATTTTTCCGGCTATTCCGACATGGCGATCGGCTTGGCCCGCATGTTCTCGATCGAATTTCCCTATAATTTCGATTCGCCCTACAAGGCGGGCGGCATCATCGAATTCTGGTCGCGCTGGCACATGACGCTGACGCGCTATCTGACCATGTATCTGTATAACCCGCTCGCCATTTGGATAAACCGGCGCAGGGCGGGTGCCGGGAAGACCAACTCCCGCAAGGAGCTGCGAACGCCGGCCGGCTTCACGAGCCTGGTGGCGTTTCCCACCGTCGCGACCATGTTCATTGCCGGCATATGGCACGGCGCCGGTTTGCAGTTCATCGTCTTCGGACTGCTGCACGGGAGCTATTTGACGATCAATCATGCGTGGCGGATCTTTCGCCGCGAGGGGGCGCTGCTGACGCGGATCATCTCGTCGACGCCGATGGCTGTGGCGCTGACGTTCGGAGCTGTGCTGCTCGCGCAAGTGTTCTTTCGGGCAACCTCGATACCTCATGCTCTGCAGGTGGTGGCGGGGTTGATCGGGCGTCACGGCGTCGGGCTCGACGGATTACGAACGCTGGATCGGAGTGCGTTTTATGTATTCGCGCTGCTGCCCGTGATTTGGTTCTTTCCGAATACCCAGGAGATCTTGGGCCGCACGACGGCCATACGCGCCAATATTTTCGGTACCGGCGGTGCGGCTCTATGGCGTCCGAACCTGGCCTGGGCCGGCGCTCTCGGCGTGCTGCTCGTCGGCGTACTCTGGTTCATGACCGACACGAGTACGTTCCTGTATTTTCAGTTTTGAGCCCGTCGGTCCGTCGGCGGCTCGGCGGCGCCGGTGGCGCGGCGGTCTGCCGGTAATGATCAGGCGGTGTTTCCCGCATCGATCGTCAAGGTGGTGCCGGTGATGTTGCGGCCGCCGTCGCCGAGCAGAAACTCGACGCTGCGCGCGACGTCGATGGGATCGGGCATGCGCTTCAAGGCGCTGCGCCGCGCGATCTGCTGGCGATGCGAGTCGTTGAGCTCCGAGGTCATTTCGGTGGCCACGAATCCGGGTGCGATGGCGTTGACGGTGATGCCAAGCTGCCCGACCTCGCGCGCCAGCGAGCGGGTGAAACCGAGCAGCGACGCCTTGGTCGCGCTGTAAACCGAGAGCCCGCTGTAGCCGGTGGCCGCAACGATGGACGAAATATTCACGATGCGTCCCTGCCTTTGGGCCATCATCGAGCGCACCACATACTTCGACAACAGGATCGGCGACACGGTGTTGAGCTTAATCAGCCGCTCGATATCCGCGTCGCGCATGGTGCTGAGCAGACCGCTGGTCCCCAGGCCCGCGTTATTCACCAGGCCGTACAGCGGGCCAAAATCCGCGCGCAGCGCCTTGACCAGTGGACTCAACTGCTGAAGATCGGACAGATCGCAGGCGCGAAACTCCACCGCGCCCGTCCCCGCACTCGCGGCCGCGCGGCCCGCGGCGAGCAGCTCCTCGGTGCTGCTGCGTGCCACTGCGATCACGCGGAAGCCCGCTCCCGCGAGGCTGCGCACAATCGCGAGGCCGAGGCCGCGGCTGCCGCCGCTTACGATCACGTTCTGCATTGTGGATGGTTCTCCAGGCGGTAAAAGCACGCAATCTCGCGCGATTTAAGTCAAACTATGCCCCAATTCCAAGGACAATTACGAGGCGCGCGCCGCGCTTTTAAATGAATCCCGCCCGTTTGTCGGCGACTTTGAGCGTCCTGTTTCCGGTGGGCGCGGTGGTTGCCGAACTTCGCGAGGCCGGTGATCCCGGCCTGTTGCTGCCGGCGGAGGCGAAGTTTCTCGGCCGTGCCGTCCGCAAGCGCACCCAAGAGTTCGCAGCGGGACGGCTGTGCGCCCGGCGCGCATTGGCCGAGTTCGGGATCCACGAATTTGCCGTCGAGGTGGATGCCGATCGGCAACCGATCTGGCCGGCTTCCATGGCGGGGAGCATCACGCACACCGCGGGATTTTGTGCCGCGGTGGTCGCCGAGCGGCAGCGCGCCGCAGCCATCGGCATCGACAGCGAGATCGTGGGCGATGTCGATCCCGGCATCTGGCCGCGCATCTGTCTGCCCGCTGAGACTTCGTGGATAGGCTCCCTGCCCCCGGAGCAGCAGGCGGCCGCGGTCACGCTGATATTTTCCGCCAAGGAGGCATTCTATAAATGCCAGTACCCTCGGACGCGCCAATGGATGGATTTCCTCGACGTGAACATAGAGGCGCCGGCGTGGGGCGCCGCGCCCGGAGTCTTCCGGGCGCACCCGACCGCGCGCACGCCGGCGTCGGTGCGTCCGCATCTGCCCATGCAGGGACGCTATCTGTTTCACGAGCAATTCGTCACCGCCGGCATCGCGTGGGGCGGTAAGATTCAGTAAGCCTTGTCGTCGCGAAAAATCTTGATTGCGGTCAGCAGAATGATCTTCACGTCCAGCATCGGCGTCCAGCGCCGCAGATAATCCAGATCGTAATTGACCCGCGCTTCCATTTCCTCGAGCTGCGAGGTCTCGCCTCGGCAACCGTTCACCTGGGCAAGGCCGGTGATGCCGGGCAATACCTTGTGGCGCACCATGTAGCCCTTGATGAGCTTGCGGTACTCCTCGTTGTGAGCGACCGCGTGCGGCCGCGGTCCCACCAGGCTCATCCTGCCTTGCAGAACATTGATGAGCTGCGGTAGCTCGTCCATCGAAGTGCGACGCAGAATGCGGCCGATGCGGGTGATCCGGCTGTCGGTTTTGGAAGCCTGCCGTATCTGGGCGCCGTCCTCCGTGACGCGCATGGTCCTGAATTTGTAGACCGCGATCTCCCGGCCGTCGAGCCCATAGCGGCGCTGCTTGAAAATGACCGGTCCGGGCGAGGAATACTTGACCAGCACCGCGATCAACAGCAGCAGAGGCAGCAGCAGCAGCAGCACGACGAGCGACAGGCCGATATCGGTCAGCCGTTTCATGACGCCCCGATAGCCGTAGAAGGGCGTCTCGCACATCGCGACCACGGGGATGCCGTGAATCTCCCCGGAGCGCGCTTGGATGAGATCGAATACAAAAATATCGGGTACGTAGTAGATCGATGCCGTGGTGTCGCGCAAATCATCGAGCAGGTTCATGACGCGCTTCACGTGGCGGATGGGCAGGGCGATGAAAATGACGTCGGTATTGTTGTTCTTGACGTATTGAGACAGGTCGCTCAGGGTGCCGACCAGCTTGGCATCGGGTTCCATTCCGAGCCGGTCCGTGCTGCGGTCGTCGAAGAACCCGGACACCTCGAGCCGCATCACCGGATTGTTGGTCAGGCGCCGCGCCAGCTCCAAGCTGCTGTTGTTGTAGCCGGCGAAGATGGCCTTGCGGTTCTCGAACGCGTTCATCAAGAAGCGGTGCATCAGCTCCTGCATCCCCAAGGCGGCGAGGACCAGCTCGACCGGCGTGACCACGGCCCAGGTGAGGAAGATGCGCCGCGGGTAGGCGTCGAAGGACTTGGTGACGTAGATGACGGCCAGCAAAATGACCAGCAGCAGAAACCAGCGGAACAGCACCTCGGCGACCGCCGAAATTCGTGCCGTGGTCAGTTGCGTCGTGACCTCGCGCGGCGGCTGAATCAGCACCAGGCACAACACGGCCACGAGCACGAAGGCTTCCGAGGATCGGTCCAGCACATGCCCGAAGAACACGATCGTCGCATACAGCGAAGCCATCGAAACCACGGCCGGCACGACCGCTTGGATCGCGGCCAGCACGGCGATCAAAAAACTTTGCTTGTACAGGACCGGTTGGGTCATTGGTTATCCATAACGCCTCAATGCCGCCGCGGTTGTCGGGCGCGCGGCCGGGATGCGACAAAATCAGGCGCATTATCAGTCAAATCCGGTCTCGCATACGTGAACCATTTCCTGCCTGTGCAAGAAAATGTCAAATCGCCGCCGTGCGGCGGCCGGGCGGGCGCACACCGATGCTATTCTACGGTGCATGACCAGCGTGCCGTTGCTCGACCTGAAGGCTCAATTTGCGCAAATTCGCGCCGAAGTGATGCCGGTCATCGACCAGATCTGCGCCGGACAGTACTTCATTCTGGGCGATCACGTGCGCGCTCTGGAGCAGGAGGTCGCCCGCTATTGTGCGGCCTCGGAGGGCGTCGGCGTGTCCTCGGGCACCGATGCCCTGTTGCTCGCGCTCATGGCCCTGGGGATCGGGGCGGGCGATGAGGTCATCACCTCGCCGTTCACGTTCTTTGCGACCGCGGGAACCATCGCCCGCACCGGGGCCCGGCCCGTGTTCTGCGATATCGACCCCGTCACCTTCAATTTGTCGCCGGTGGCAGTGCGCGCCTTTGTCGAGGAGCACTGCGCGGCCGAAGCCGGTCAATTGATCAATCGGGCGACCGGCGGCAGGATCAAGGCATTGATGCCCGTGCATCTGTACGGGCAGACGGCCGACATGGAGCCGTTGATGGCACTGGCGCGGCAGCATGGCTTGCGGGTCATCGAGGATGCCGCGCAGGCCATCGGCGCGGAATACAAGCACGCGGCGCGCGCCGGTATGATCGGCGACATCGGCTGTTTTTCGTTCTTTCCCAGCAAGAACCTGGGCGCATTCGGCGACGCCGGATTGTGCACCACCAACGACCCCGAGCTCGCCGAGAAGATGCGGGTGTTGCGGGTGCATGGCGGCAAACCTAAGTACTTCCATGCCGTGATCGGCGGCAACTTCCGCATCGATGAACTGCAGGCCGGCGTTTTGCGGGTGAAATTGCGCTATCTGGACGGCTGGACGAAGGGCCGGCAGCGCAACGCCGCCTACTATGACGCGGCGTTTGCGGGCGCCGGGCTCGGAGCGAATGTGACGACGCCGCAGGCGCTCGAAGGCTACCGGCATGTGTTCAACCAATATGTGATCCGGGCGAAGAACCGCGACGCGCTCAAGCTCCGCTTAAGCGAGCGGGGCATCGGCTCCGAGATTTACTATCCGCTGTCGCTGCATATGCAGACCTGCTTCGCCTACCTCAATTACCGTGCCGGGGATTTCCCGCAGTCCGAACTGGCCGCCCGTGAGAGCCTGGCACTGCCCATCTATCCGGAGCTGGAGGAGGCGCAGCTGGCGCATGTCGTCGAGACGGTCAGAGAGTTCTATCTTTAGGAGCAGCCTGTCTGCCGTCACGAGGGCGCAGCAAGGCATCATCAGTCAGTCCCCTCGAGGATCAGCTCTTCTTGAAGTCGTCCGGCAACAGCTGGTGCCGTGACAGCAGCTTGTAGAAGTCGGTGCGGTTGCGTTTCGCGAGGCGCGCCGCCTGACTCACGTTGCCGCCGGTGATCTGCAGGATCTGCGACAGGTAGTTGCGTGTAAATTCATCGCGCGCCTCGTCGAAGGAGGGCAGACGTGTGGGATTGCCTCCCAGCGATTGCTGCACCAACTCGGCGGTGATGATCGCGCCGTGAGATAGCGCGACGTTCTGCCGCACGACGTTGTACAACTGGCGCACGTTGCCGGGCCACTCGGCGGTGGCCAACAATTCAACCGCCTCCGGCGCATAGATCTTCCGCTGACCGCTTTCCTTGGCGATCTGCTCCAGAAAATGCGCGACCAGCAGGGGAATGTCTTCGCGCCGCCGCCCGAGGCTCGGCATCTCGATGTGCACGACGTTGAGCCGGTAGTACAGATCCTCGCGAAACTGCCCGCCGACCATCAGCTCATGCAGGTCGCGGTGGGTCGAGGAGATGATGCGAACGTTGATGGGCACGGTATCGGCGGCACCCACCGGACGGATCTGATTCTCCTGCAGGACGCGCAGCAGTTTCACCTGCAACCGCATCGGCATGTCGCCGACTTCATCGAGCAGCAGGGTTCCGCCGTCCGCGGTCTCGAACAGTCCCTTCTGAGAGCGGGTGGCGCCGGCGAAAGCCCCCTTCTCGTGACCGAAGAGTTCCGACTCGAGCAGGTTTTCCGCCATCGCGCTGCAATTGATGGCGATGAAGGGCTTGTTTCGCCGCGGACTCGCCTCGTGAATGGCGCGCGCCAGCAGTTCCTTGCCGGTGCCGCTCTCGCCGGTCAGAAGCACGCGGGCGTCGGTACCGGCGACCATGTTGGCCTGCGCCAGCTTGTCTTCCATCAGCTGGTTGCGGGTGATGATGCTCGCACGCCAATCCTCGTCGACGTGCGCAAAGCCGGATACCTTGAGGGCCTTTTGCACGTGATCGAGCAAGTCCTGCTTGTCCACCGGCTTGGTCAAAAAGCCGAATGCACCGCTTTGCGTGGCGTGCACGGCGTCCGGGATGGTGCCATGCGCCGTCAGGATGATGACGCGCAGCCCGGGCCAGCGGCTCTGCAACTCCTTGAGCAGGCCGATGCCGTCCATTTGATCCATGCGCAGGTCGGTGATGACTAGATCGGGTCGAAACCGCAGGCATGCGGCAAGTGCGGCCGCCGCGCTTTCGACCGCCTCGACTTCATAGCTTTCCGCGCGCAGCCGAATCGTCAGCAGCCGCAGCAACCCCGGATCATCGTCGACCACCAGAATTCGCGCCTTGCGCTTCTGCGGCGTCTGAGCTTCCCGGGATCCGCTCTGCAGCCCGAAGGACAGAGGGGTGGTGGAGGCAATGGAATAGGCGTTCAAATCGGCGTCTCCGGTGACTTTCACGGCGTGTGCGACCCGCTCGTCGGCCGGTCGTTGATCGAGCGCTCGATGTGGGTGACCGCTTCGAGCTTGGCCCGCGCCTCATCCAAGGCCTTGCGCAGCCTGGCATTCTCGTCCGATTCAGCGGTCAACCGACGGGTGGTGGCCGCCAACTTCTCGCGTGTGTCGTCGTGCTGCGCATCATCACGCGCACGCTGGTTTTCGGCTTGTAGTATCAACCTTTGCTCGACGTCCTGCAGTTCGACCAAGGCCAGTAGGCGCTCGACCGGCAGTAGAGTTTCAGGCCTGGCGAGCAGTTCCGCCAACTGTCGCTGGGCTGCGACGGGGTCGCTGCCGCTGTGGCCGGGGGTTGCCAGGGCCAAGGCGAACCTCAGCCGGTTGCTGGTGGTCGGCGTCAGCTCCGCGGCTTCCTTCGCCGCTTCGAACAGTTCGGCCTGCCGGGCCGGGTCGCCTTGCGGCAGGCTGCTCATCAATTCGAGCAGCGGCGCGATCGGGCTCAGCTGGGGTGCGTTATCCGGCTGCGCCGCGGCGGGCAGGTGCGGTCCGCCGGCTGCGCAGGCACTGATCCAGCCGACGGTGAGAGCGCATGCCGCCACGCGCAACCCCTTATGCAGCATGGGCTTTTTCACGGGTCGGCGTCTGCCGCATCGGCAGGCGAACGCGAAAGTGCGCCCCTCCCGACTTGGCTTCGAGAATCTCGATGCTGCCGCCGTGGGCGTTGACGAACTCGGTCACCACCGACAGGCCGATTCCCGTTCCCTTGACGTGCCCACCCTGGGGGGTCTTGCCCTGGTAGAAAGCCTCGAAGATGCGGCTCCGGTCGTCCGGCGCGATCCCGGGTCCGCTGTCCATGACATCGAGCAGCAGTTTTTCGCGCTCGCCGCGTGCGTGGATGGAAATGGTTCCACCGCGCGGCGTGAACTTGATGGCGTTCGACAGCAGGTTATCGAGGATCAACCGCACCTTGGCGCGGTCCGCCAGCGGCGTCAGGTCCTCGACCTGGACGTCGAGCCGCACGCGCTGCGCCACCAGGGTGAGTTGCTGGTTTTCCAGCACGCTCTTGACCAGGGGCCGCAGCTTGAATTCGCTGATTTCGAGGCCGACGCTCTTGGCTTGCCAGGCACTGAAGGACAGCAGGTTTTCAATGAGGCGCTGCAGCTTCATTCCGTTCTCGCGCAAGATGGCCATCACTTCGCGTTGGCCGCTCTGCAGCTCACCGACCGCCCCGTCCATCAACAGTTCGGTGCCCTCGCGTATGTTGGCCAGCGGTGTTTTCAATTCATGCGACATGTGCCGCAAAAACCGGTTCTTCTCCTGCGCCAGGTCGAGCAGGCGCCCGCGCAGCCACTCGAGCTGCTCCGCGAGGCGCTCGAGATCCGCGGGTCCGCGGATCGCTATGGGCCGCGAAAAAGTTCCGCGTCCGAGCTCGCTGATGGCTCGATCGATGGCGCGAATCGGCCGCCCGAACAGATACGTGAACACGCCGACCACGGCCAGGGTCAGCGGTACCAACAGCAGCGTTTCCCAGAACAGGTTTTGCTGGGCGAGCTGGGTCGCCTGCTGCAGGCTAGACAGTTCGCGGTCGATTTGCGCGCTGACCCGGTCCGACACTTTGGACGCCATTTCCGAGAGCTGCGGAAAGGCGTTGACGAGGTCCGCCATGCGCGCGGAATTGGGCGCGCTTTCCTTCAATTCGTGCAGCAGCCGGTCGGACTCCGTGCGCAGCGAAATCGCGTCGTTGCGCGATTCCGAGTCCAGTTGCATCGCCAGCAGCTCCTTCAAGGTGGTCGCCAGGCGCTCCTGATTGCGCGCGTAGACCTCGAGGAGGTCCGCGCTGCCGATGATTTGATAGAGCCGGGCGGTGCGCTCGAGGGCGCTGATCTCCTCGAACATCCGCTGGTTGTTGCGGGTACCACGCACGCCGTGCAGAACCAGCTGTTCGCTGCGGGTGGAGAGGCGGTTCATTTGCACGGCCGCGTTCACGATCGCGAACAGCAGCGGGGCCGCCACGATGGTAAACCCGATGAGCATCAGCCCGCTCAATGACTTAGGTCGAGGGAAGCGCATGGCCCGCATTCTATCAGCGTGATTCGTCGAAGGGAGCGAAGACAGCGAACCTGTAGAATTCCACCCATGAGCACCGACGCACCCTATTCCGAACTGTCTCCCGAAACCGTATTGGATGCGGTCGAGGCGGTCGGTCATGCCTGCGACGGCCGGGTGTTGGCGTTGAACAGCTACGAGAACCGGGTCTATCAGATCGGCATGGAGGAGGGCGAGCCGTTGGTGGCCAAGTTCTACCGGCCGGCCCGCTGGTCGGATGCCGCCATCCGGGAGGAGCACGCGTTCGCCCTGGAGCTCGCGGCGCAGGAGATCCCGGTGGTCGCGCCCCTGCTCCGGGACGGGGAGTCGCTGCATGCGCATCGTGGATTTCGCTATGCGCTATTCCCGCGCCGCGGCGGCCGCTGGCCGGAACTCGGGGTGAGCGACGATCGCGAATGGGTGGGCCGTTTCCTCGGCCGCATCCATGCCGTGGGGCGGGCCGCGCGATTTCACGATCGGCCTCGTCTGTCGATCGAGGAACTCGGCCGCAAGGCGCGGGATTTCGTGCTCGACGGCGATTGGATGCCTGATTATCTCGCGGACAAGTACGCCGCTGTCACCGACGCGTTGCTCGACGAGGTGCAGGCTCGCGCCGAGGGCTGGCGGGGCGCCGTCCTCGGACGCATTCTCGGCGATTGCCACCGGGGCAACATATTGTGGACGGACAAGGGCCCGCACTTCGTCGATCTGGACGACTGTTTGACGGGCCCGGCCATCCAGGACTTGTGGATGCTGCTCTCGGGAGGCCAGCAGGAGATGCGCACGGAGCTGCGCGATTTGTTGACCGGGTACGAGCAGTTCCTGCCCTTCGATCGCAGCGAGCTCGCGCTGATCGAGCCGCTGCGCGCGTTGCGCATGATTCATTACTCGGGCTGGCTGGCGCGCCGCTGGCACGACCCCGCCTTTCCCCTGGCGTTTCCCTGGTTTGCCGAACCACGGTATTGGGAGGAGCATTACCGGGCGCTCGACGAGCAGTTCGCCGCCGTCACCGCACCGGTGCTCGAGTTGTGATCGGCGGCGTATTTGGGGATCATAGCGGGATGCAATTCGCGCGAGTTCTTTTGCTGTGCGCAGTGGCGGCGTTGGTCGGCTGCGAACGCGACCCAGGACCTGCGCAGCCGAAATTGCCGCACTTCAACATCCCCAGCAAGGCAGCCGCCAAGAAGGGGCCGAGCGCGGCCGAATTGACCGCGGGCATGGTGGAGGCGGCGAGCCAGGGGAAATCCCAGCTGCCCGTGCAGGTGAAGTTCGACCTGCCGCAAAAGCCGACCTTGGGCGAGCCCCTCACGGTCAATATCGCCCTGCTGCCGCAGGTCGACGGGGGCCCCGTGAAAATCGCGGTGAGCGGCGGCGACGGCATGACGGTCGCCGCGGACACGAGCCAATTCGAGCTGCCCGCCGTCACCTCCGGGGAAGTGTATCGACAGGCCGTGAACGTGACGCCGACCGCGGACGGCGTGCTGATGCTCAGTCTGGATATTTCGCTCAAGTACGACGATGTGACCGAGTCTCGGATCTTTTCCGTCCCGCTCATCGTGCAGCGCTGATCTGTACGGAATCTCGGATCTTTTCCGTCCCGCTCATCGTGCAGCGCTGAGCCTGCCGGCCGCCGGCAGACTTACTTATATGGACCTTGGTGCGGGTGGCTGCTAGAATGGCGGGTTTCCCCCTGGACTTCACTGTGGCTCAAACACTTCGCAACATCGCGATCATCGCGCACGTCGATCACGGCAAAACCACGCTCGTGGATCAGCTGCTGCGCCAATCAGGGACGTTTGACGCGCGCAAGGAAATGCGCGAACGCGTCATGGACTCGAATGACCTGGAGCGGGAGCGCGGTATCACGATTCTGGCCAAGAACACCGCGATCACCTGGGGCGATTACCGGATCAATATCGTCGATACTCCCGGTCACGCCGACTTCGGCGGCGAGGTCGAGCGCGTGCTCGCCATGGTCGACTGCGTGCTGCTGTTGGTCGACGCCGTGGACGGGCCGATGCCGCAGACCCGGTTCGTCACTCAGAAGGCCTTCAAGCACGGGCTGCGCCCGATCGTGGTCATCAACAAGATCGACCGCGATGAAGCCCGCCCGGGTTGGGTGCTCGATCAAACCTTCGATCTGTTCGATCGGCTGGGGGCGACCGACGAGCAGCTGGATTTCCCCGTGGTGTATGCGTCCGCCTTGCGCGGCTTTTCCGGCCTGGATTCGACGCTGCGCGAGGGCGACATGCAGCCCCTGTTGAGAACCATCGTCGAGCATTGTCCGCCGCCCGACGTCGATGCGGACGGTCCGTTGCAGCTGCAGGTCACGCTGCTCGATTACTCGAGCTACGTGGGGGCCATCGGCATCGGGCGCATCAAGCGCGGCACGCTCAAGCGCGGCATGGCCGTGACGGTGGTCAGCCGCGAGGGCAAACAGCGCTCCGAGAAAATCACGCAGATTCTGGGGTTTCACGGCCTGACACGCGTCGAGGTCGAGTCCGCGAGCGCGGGCGACATCGTGGCGTTTGCCGGAATCCCCGAGCCCAAGGTCTCCGATACCCTGTGCGATCCCGCCAAGGTGGAGCCGCTGCCGAGCCTCACGGTCGATGAGCCTACGATCAGCATGACGTTCGAGGTGAACACCTCGCCGTTCTTGGGCCGAGAGGGCAAGTTCGTCACCAGCCGCCAGATCCGCGAGCGCCTGGAGCGCGAGGCCATCCACAACGTGGCATTGCGTGTGGAGCCCACCGCGGACCCCGACAAGTTCGTGGTGTTCGGCCGCGGCGAGCTGCATCTCGGCGTGTTGCTGGAAAACATGCGCCGCGAAGGCTACGAGATGGCGGTCTCCCGGCCGCGCGTGGTCATCAAACAGGTCGACGGCGCCGCGCACGAGCCCTACGAGCAGGTGACCGTCGACGCGGATGCCGACGCCCAGGGCGACATCATGTCCGCGCTCGGCAGCCGCGGCGCGGAATTGAAGGACATGCAGGCGGACGGCCGCGGCCGCATCCGCCTGGATTACCTGGTGCCGTCGCGCGGACTGATCGGATTTCAGACCGAGTTCCGCACCATGACCCGGGGAACGGGCCTGTTGCACCACGTATTCGATCATTACGGGCCGGTGGTGCAGCGCGAATTGGGCCAGCGTCCGAACGGCGTGCTGATCGCGAACGGGCAGGGCGTGGCGTTGGCCTACTCGCTGTTCAGCCTGCAGGAGCGCGGCCGGCTGTGCATAGGCCCCGGCGAGGAAGTGTACGAAGGCATGATCATCGGCCTCAACAACCGCGACAACGATCTCGTGGTCAATCCCCTCAAGGGCAAGAAGCTCACCAACATGCGCGCCGCGGGCAAGGATGAGAATGTGGTGTTGACGCCCCCCATCCGCTTCTCGCTGGAACAGGCGATGGAGTTCATCGACGACGACGAACTGATCGAGGTGACGCCCACCTCGATCCGGCTGCGCAAGCGCAACCTGCGCGAAGCCGAACGCAAGCGCTCGGAACGCGAGACAGCCGATCAGGCATGACGCCTGCTTCGATCCCTTGAGCGCAACTTGCGCGACGCCGGACGCAAGCGCCCGTCAGTGCCGAACCTGTGGATCAGCTTGATTTAACCGATAATTCAGCGAATCGAGACTCGCGTCACGCCGCCGTCGCCGGATCTCCCTAACATCTAAACCGCTCGGGTGCCATTGCGCGCCTTGGATCCAAGCGGGAGATCGAAGGTTTGTCACGCGATATTGTGGCCGTCAATCTTGAGCAAGCAACGCAGGCTGCGGATCCGCTCAATCAACTGCTCGAGCGTCAAATTGCCGAGGCGCGCCAAGGCGGCGACCTCGATCTCGTGGCGCTGCTCAGGAGCGTGAGCGCCCACTACGATCGAATCGACGGCGAGCGGCGCGGCGTCGTCCGCTCGATGCAGATCATGTCCGACGAGGCTCAGGCGCTGACGCGCGAGATCCGCGAGCAGACGGACTCGCACCTGCAGGCCATCCTCGACAACGTGAAGGACGCCATCGTCTCGGTGGATGAGACGGGCCACATCGAAACCTTCAATCCCACCGGCGAACGCATCTTCGGCTACGCGTCGCAGGAAATTCTCGGCCGCCCGCTCGAATTTCTGCTTCCGGAAATTGCCGTCGGCGGCGGCGATTTTCTCGAACGCTACGCTGCGAAGATCGACGACACGCACGTCGATCTGGCTGCGCATCAGACCTGGGGACGCACCAAGGCAGGCAACCGGGTCGCCGTGGAAATCGCCGTGAGCAAGGCCAAGCTCAATTGGCGCGACGGCTACATCGTTTGCATACGCGACATCACCGAGAGGCACCTGGCCGAACAGGCGATCCGCGAAAACGATGCCATCGCGGCCGGGGAGCGCCGCGTTTTCGAAAAAATCGCCGCCAACGCTCACTTGTCCTCGGTGCTCGAATCGATTTGCGAACTGATCGAACGCGTCATCGAGGAGAGCTATTGCGCGATCAATCTGCTCGATGCGGAGCGCACCGCATTGAATCTCGGGGTCGCGCCGAACCTGCCGCGGGCGTTCGTGGCGGCGATGGACGGCGCGCCCATCGGCTCAGGCTACGGCTCGTGCGCCGCGGCGGTTTTCCAAGCGCGCCCGGTCGCGGTCGCCGACATCGAGACCGACGAGTTGTGGGAGTTGCGGCGCGAGGCGGCGAGGCAGGCTTCGTTGCGGGCGGTCTGGTCGACCCCCATTGTCGCCTCCGATGGCAGGGTGGTCGGCACCTTCGCCGTGCATCGACATCTGCCCGGCATGCCGCCGGAGCGGGATCAGGAACTCATGGCGCGCATGGCGCAGATCGCCGGGATCGCCATCGAGCGGCGGGCCGCCGAGGATGCGCTGCGCGCCAGCGAGGCCAAGTTCCGCGGACTCTTCGAAAGCATGATGGAGGGGGTTTACCGGACATCGCGCGAAGGGCGCATTCTGGTCGCCAATCCGGCATTCGTGAATTTGATGGGATACGCCTCCGCGGAGGATCTGTATCAAGTGCCCGCCGCGGCGCTGTATTGGTACGCGAGCGACCGCGACAAGTTCATGCGGCGCATCGAGAGCGATGGCGAGTTGCGCAACGAGGAATACATCCTGCGCCGCAAGGACGGTTCCATGCTGGTGGTCATGGACTCGAGCCGCGTGGTGCGCGACGCGCACGGGCGGATCATCGGTTACGAGGGTACGCTCACCGACATCACGGAGCGCAAGAAAGCGGAGACGGCGGTCTTCCAGGCGAAGGAGCGCGCGCAGGTGACCCTGGAGTCGATCGGCGACGCCGTGATCACCACCGATTCCGAAGGACGAATCGATTACATGAACCCGGTCGCCGAAAGCCTGACCGGCTGGGAGAATCGCGAGGCGCAGTCGCGGCTGATCGGCGAAATATTGAGCGTGGTCGATGAGGGGACGCGGGAAGCCAGCGAAAGCCCCATCATGCGCTGCCTGCGCGAAGGACAAATCCACGGCCTGACCGAGCACACGGTATTGGTCAATCGCCGCGGCCAGGAGTTGACCATCCAGGATTCGGCGGCGCCCATCCGCGATCGCGCCGGCAATCTGATCGGCGCCGTGATGGTGTTCCACGACGTCAGCAAGGAGCGGCGGCTGCACCGTGCGCTGCACTACCAGGCGAGCCACGACGCGCTGACCGGCCTGATCAATCGCCGCGAATTCGAGAATCGCCTGACCGCCGCCGTGGAAAGTGCCCGGCAAGAGGCCGGCGGCCGCCACGCGCTGCTGTACCTGGATCTCGATCAGTTCAAATTGGTGAACGACACCTGCGGACATCCCGCGGGAGACCAGTTGTTGAAACAGATCACCGGCGTGCTGCAGTCGCGCCTGCGCGGCGGCGACACGCTGGCGCGTCTCGGCGGAGATGAGTTCGGCATATTGCTGCAAAGCTGTTCCATCGACCAGGCGCTGCGCATCGCGGAGGGCCTGCGCCAGGCCATTCACGATTATCGATTCATCTGGCAGGGCGGCGCGCTCGAGGTCGGTGCCAGCATCGGCATCGTGGAGATCACCGGCGATACGCCGACGGTCGCCAGCGTCATGAGTGCGGCCGATGTCGCCTGCTACTCGGCGAAGGATCTGGGACGCAATCGCGTTCAGCTGTACAAACCCGACGATGTGCCGGAGCGGCATCGCGAAATGCACTGGGTCTCCAAGCTGGTCCGTGCTTGCGACGAAGGCCGCTTCGAGTTGTTCTACCAGCCGATCGTGCCGATCGGCCCGGTGGCCCACGAGCACGAGCGGGAACACTTCGAACTGATGCTGCGCTTGCGCGACGAAACTGGCGCCCTGGTGACGCCCGCCGAGTTCATTCCGGCTGCTGAGCGCTACAACGTCATGGCCTCGGTCGACCGGTGGGTGGTCAGGCAGGCCCTCGACCACCTGGTATACCGGCCGGGATCCGGCGTCAAACCGTTCACCATTGCGGTGAACCTCTCCGGGACCTCGCTCAACGACGAGCGTTTCCTCGAATATCTGATCACGGAACTCAGCAACAACGAACTCACCGCGGGCGCGATGTGCTTCGAGATCACGGAAACCGCGGCCATCGCCAACCTCGGCAATGTGGTGCACTTCATGCGCGAACTGAAGGCGCGCGGCTGCCACTTTGCGCTGGACGACTTCGGCAGCGGCCTGTCGTCGTTCATGTACCTGAAGACCTTGCCGGTCGACTATCTGAAAATCGACGGGCAGTTCGTGGAAAACGTCACCCGCGACCGGGTCGATCGCAGCATGGTGGAGGCGATCAGTCAGGTCGGCAAAACCATGGGCATTCAAACCATCGCCGAGCGGGTGGAGTCGGCGGAAGTGCTGGCCGAATTAGGCCGGCTGGGCATCGGATACGCGCAGGGGTTTCATATTTCGGAACCGCTGCCGGCCAAGCAATTCCCGTACCTGCGCTAAAAGCTTCGAACCGCGCCGACGCATAAAACCAACCCCACCGCCGTGATTGCGCCGGCACTCGCCAGCGGCAGAAAACGCGGCCAGCGCGCGGCCGTGGCCGGCCTGCGGAAGCGGTCGCGGGCGTGCAGAAACAGCAAACCCACTGCCGTCAGGGTCATTGCCAGGCCGACACTGAAAGACAGCACGAGGATCATGCCGTAACCGGTTTTGTTGAGCGCCACGGCGGCGAGCAGCAGCACCATCGCCGACGGGCAGGGGACCAGGCCGCCGGAGATGCCCAACGCCAACAAGCTGCGCCAGCCGACGCGTTCGCCCGCCGCTCCGGGCGGCAGATGGGTGTGCATGGTTCCGCCGTGAGAGTGCCAGTGACCTCCGTCGAGGGCCGGCCGGTGCGCGAAGATGTAGCGGGGGCGCGGCGCCAAATGTCCGCCGACGGCCACCTTATCCACGGGTTTGAATTCCAACATTGTTCCGGATGCGCTGCCCGCAGTCGAGCCGCCGCGCAACCGCCGCAGCGAGAGCCCGCGCTGCATCAGCAATACGATACCCATGCCGAACACCAGCAGCGCGGACAGCAGGCTCAGGAGCGGAAAGAGTCGTTCGGGAACGATGTATCGCGAGGCGTACAACGTCGCAAATCCCAGCACGAACACACCGACGGTATGGGTGACCGTGACGGTGAGACCGAGAAATACGGCGTGCCGCGGCGTGCCGCGCGAACCGATCAGATAGGCACCGACGATGGTCTTGCCGTGTCCGGGCGACAGCGCATGGACCGCGCCGAGCAGCAGCGCCCCGAGCAACGCCAGCAGTGCGACGCGCGGCGACAGATGCGGCGCCGAAATCGCCGCCACCAGCGTGCCGGTGGCGCGGCTCAGCCAGGAATTCTCCGCGCCCGCCGCAACCGCGGCCGCAGGCGCATTCTGCAATGGCCGTGGACCGAGCAATACGGCCTGCGGCGGGGCAGGCGCGGCCGTCAGGCGCATGTGCACGGAACGTTCGTCCAAGGGCCCCGCCGCCGGTAGCGACCGCAACGCCTCGCTCAGTGCGTTGGTGACGGAAGTATCGAAGGCATTCGTGTCGAACACCGACACGCCGGCAGCGGGTTCGACCACGATTTCATGCCAACCCATTTGGCCGGCATAATTCCGATTGGTGAATTCAAGGCTGCTGCCGCCGGCCGCGAGCGGCGGCAGCACGGCGCTGAAATCGATGTCGACACGCAGCGAAAACCCGCCCTGCTCGGTGGGAAGACTGCTCGCCCAGTGCCTGGCGCGCAGCGGCAGCGTGCTGCCGTCGACGCGCAGCTCGATGTGCCCGGCGATTTCGGAGGAGAGGCGTGCCACGTAGGCATCCCGTTCCGCTTGCGAAGTGACGCCGTCGCCGTCGGTGTCGGCAGCGTGTAATTCGCGTAGCGCCGGCAGCTGGCCGAAGATCACGACGTAGTGAATGTCCGCCGAGCGCTGCGCGAGCTTCAGGCCGCAATACTGGTTGACGGTGAAATTCCCGAGCAAGCTCGCTACCGTGTCGGCGCGGCTGGCCGGCGCCGCCAGTGCCGCCAGCCCCGCCAGCGCCGCCAGCAACGCCGGCAGACAAGGCAGGAACCCACCGCGCCGGGAACTTCCCATCGTCAATCCTCGAACCCGGAACTGCGCATCACCAATCCTCGCGCCTGGAATATTGAATCATCAATCCTCACGTGGGGAACCTTGCATCGTCAATCCTCGTGCGGATGGGCATGGTCATGCGCATGCGCAATGCCGGCGTGGACGTGGCTGTGCGAATGCGGCGAGGCGTAGATCGAGTGGCGTTGTTCCAAGCGGCCGAACTTCCACAGCGCGAAGGAAAGCCCCCACGCCAGCATGAACATGCCGACGATGAGGTACCCCAGGACGCCGAAGTCCAATGAGGCGATGGCGTCGAACACACGGCCGTGCAGACCGAGCAATCCGATGAACACCTGCAGCAGTTCGACGCTCCCCACCAGCAAGGCAACCGCTATGCTCAAACCGGTGGTCGTGATGTTGTAGAAAATCCTGCGCAGCGGATTGATGAATGCCCAATGGTAGGCCTTGGTCATGAGCACGCCGTCCGTGGTGTCCATTACGGTCATGCCTGCGGCAAACAGGATCGGCAGACAAAGTACCGCAGGTACCGGCAAATTACCCGCGGAGGCGCCCGCGGTCATCGCCAGCAACCCGACCTCGGAGGCGGTATCGAACCCGAGGCCGAACAACAGACCCAGCGGATACATCTGCCAGCTGTGGTTCATGAGCTGCTGCAAGCGGCCGCCGAATAGCCGGTTGAGCAACCCACGCTTCTGCAGCAGGCCCTCGAGATGCGCGTGATCGTGAGTACCGGACTTGGCGATGCGCCAGATCTTCAAGATGTCGAGCAGCACCAGAAGATTGAGAATGCCGATGATCCACAGAAACGTTCCCGACACGCCGGCGCCGATGACGGCACCCATGTTCTGCAGCTCCGGCAAATGCGTCTTGACCGCCGCGGCCGAAACGGCGATGGCGACCGCCAGCCCCAGCACGATGGTGGAATGACCAAGCGAGAAGAAGAAGCCCACCGCCAGCGGCTGTCGGCCTTTCTGCAACATATAACGCACGGTGTCGTCGACCGCGGCGATGTGATCCGCGTCGAACGCGTGCCGCAGCCCGAACATGTAGGCGACAAATCCGAGACCCACGATTTGCGGATAGGCTGCTGCATAATGCAGGTACAATCCCCATCCGAGCGCATGCAGCGCGCCGATGAATGCGTACAGGGCGGCAAGACGGCCCCATTCCTGCGGCGAAAACCACATCCGCACGCGCGACCCAGCCACGGGGTTTGCAACATGAACAAATTCCGACACGGCCGCGTCTCCCGGATCCTGATGTGCAGTCTACGACGGCCCGGCACAAACGGATGCATGAATCTACGGCAGCGCATCCCGCCCGGACACGCATCCAGCGCGCCGCAGCCGACGAATTGCCTCCATGACGTCAAGGAGCCTGTCTGACTAATGGCCGCGATAGTCGCATCATTGGTCAGTTTTTGGTCTCGAGTCAGGGCAGGAGCGCCGGCGACTCGAGTCGCGGCGCTGGCGCAGGCGCAGGCGCAGGCGACTCGAGTCAGGGCAGGGGCGCCGGCGACTCGAGTCGCGGCGCTGGCGCTGGCGCTGGCGCGTCTAGGCTCGGCGGTGCCGTTGGCGGTGGCGCTCACCGGAGCCGCCGGCTCCTGTCTCGCCGGTTCGACGGCTGTACCGGTACCTCCGCCGGCGCCCTTCAGAGCGCCTTACACGCCGTCGAGCGACGCGGAGAGGCTGCAAGACGTGCCCGCAGGGAATGACCCTGCGGTGATCGACATGCGCCGTCTCCGGCATGGCTTGGATGCCGCACCGCAGAGTCTTCCCGCCGCCCTGCAGTTGTCGAGGGCCTACATTGATTACGGCCGGCAGATCGGCGATGCCATTTATGCGGGTTACGCCGAAGCCGTGATCGCACCGTGGGTATCCCGGCCTTCGCCGCCCGCGGATGCCTTGGTGACCCAGGCCACGATCCTCCAGTATCGCCATCAGTTTCCTGAGGCGCGCGCGCTGCTGCAATCCGCGCTGAAATCGGACCCGCAAAACGGACAGGCTTGGCTGACCCTCGCTACCCTCGACATGGTGCAGGGCGATTATCCGGCGGCCGGCAAGGATTGCGCGCGCGTGGCGACGAGCGCGGGAATCGACCTGGGGCTTGCCTGCTCCGGCAATCTGCGATCATACGTGGGCCAGGCCGAACAAAGTCTTGCACTGCTGCAGCAAGCCGCCGTCCGCCTGGCGAAGAGTCCCCCATCGACCCAGGCGTGGCTGCATGGTTTGATCGCCGAGACGGCGGAGCGGCTCGGTGACTGGCCGCTCGCGGAATCGCATTACCGCGACGCGTTGCAGTTGCTGCCGCAGGACAACTTTCTGCTGGTTGCGTACGCGGATTTTCTGCTGGACCGCGCACGCCCGCAGGAGGTGCTGCCGTTGCTGGGCGCCCATACTCAATCTGATACGGCGTTTCTGCGGCTGGCGCTCGCCGAGGCTGCGCTGCACAGTCCCGAGGAGTCGCGCTACACCTGGATCATGGCCGCGAGGTTCGAGGCACTGGCGCTTCGCGGCAGCGACTTTTTCGGCCGAGAACAGGCTCGTTTCGCCCTGCAGCTGCAGCACGATGCGCCGCTCGCGCTGGATCTGGCGGAGCGCAATTGGCGGGTGCAGCGCGCGCCATGGGATGCGCGCGTGCTGCTCGAAGCGGCGCTCGCCGCGGGGCAACCGGCGGCGGCCGCGGAGGTGCTGGAGTTCCTGCGCGCGACCAAGCTCGAGGATCCGATCATCCTGTCGCTGGCGGAAAAACTGCGCGCGCCGTTGAGTCGTGCCGGGGCCGTTCGATGAAACTTTTTCCTGCAGTGGCTGTGCTCGGGGCGGTGTGGACGATCTTCAGCCTGCCCGCGGGCGCGCATTCCGCCAGCGACGCGTACCTGACCCTGACAGCCGCGCCTGCCGCTCCATCCCCGGCTAGTGGAACCGCCGCGCCAGCCAAGACCGCCGGCGCCGCGCCTACCGGGACTGCGGGGACTGCCGCCGCACCAGCCGGGACGGCCGGGAATGCCACCGTCGCGCCAGCCGCTAGCTCGGGACCGCCGGGCCGCGTGTTGCACGGCCAATGGGACATCGCGCTCAAGGACCTGAACTTCGTCCTCAATTTGGACGACGACGGCGATGGCCATGTGACCTGGGGCGAAACCAAGCATCATCACGCGGACATCGAACGCTATGCGATGTCGCATCTGCGCCTCGCCGACGCGGCCGGATTATCGTGCGCCATCAAACCCACCGCGCAACTGATCGACGATCATGCCGATGGCGCCTACCTCGCGTTATTTTTCGACGTGACGTGCGCGCAGCGGTCGAAGAAGCTCAAACTCGATTACTCCCTGTTCTTCGATATCGATCCCTCACATCGTGGGATATTCGTCCTGCACGACGGTGACGATATCGCGACCTCGGTGCTCGCACCGCAGAACGCCGCCATCGACTTGGTGCTATAGCATGTGGACACGCTGGCGCGCGCTCGCATGCGGTGCCGCATTGATGGGTGCAGCGCTTTGCACGCCGCGCTCGAGCGAGGCGCAGTCGACCCAGGCCACGATCTATGTGGCTCGGCGCGGCTGGCACATCGACGTAGGCTTCGAGACAGTCGATATCCGGCAGCCGCTGGATTCCGTGATGGCGGGTCTCGACGGAGCAAAGTACTTGTTCTTCGGTTTCGGGGATAAACATTACCTTCTTGCCAGGGACCGGCGCGGCTCCGCGCTGCTGGGGGCACTGTGGCCCGGGCCCGGCATGATCTTGGTGACCGCACTGCGGGCTTCGCCTGACGATGCCTTTGGAACTGGCCAAGTGCTCGCATTGAGGGTATCGATGCGAGGCTTGCTGGACATGCAGGCCTTTGTCTGGCGCTCGCTCGCCGGCGAAAACGCTTCGGCGCAATCGTTCGGTACGGGGCCCTACCCAGGCGGTTTCTACTTTGCCGCCACGCCCCGCTACTCGGCAGTACACACTTGCAATACCTGGGCCGCGGAGACACTGCGCGCGGCCGGTCTCCCCGTGCACAGTAATGGCGTCCTCCTCGCGGGGCAAGTGTGGCGACAGGTCGAACGGCTGCAGCGCAAGCAACAATCACAGAGCGAACTGTCGTCGAGGCTTTATTGGCAGCATGACGATCTGCCGAGCACGCGGGCGATCAGTCCGAGCACGCCAAGGTCGATCAGCTCGAGCACCGCGTCGCTGTGCCCGAGCACGCCAAGGTCGATCAGCTCGAGCACCGCGTCGCTGCGCCCGTGCACGCCGAGGCCGATCAGCTCGAGCACCGCGTCGCTGCGCCCGTGCACGCCAAGGTCATTCCGCAGCTTTAGGGAACAACCACAGTCGGACTATTTGCAGGGCGGGCTCGTTCCGTCCTGGCAAACCACGGTCGTTCCGGAACCCTGAGGAACCACCACGGTCGTCTTTGCCGGCGCCGGCGGACTGCTGCTGCTGATGCAGCCCGACAACATTGAGATCGCGATCAACGCACCCATTACCAACTTCATCATCGCCTCCGGTCGTTTCAGTTGTATTCCTGAGCGGGATTTTCCGGCGCAGCGAGCCTGAGTCGGCAGCGGACGCAGGCTCATGCGTATGTCTCCGGCAGTCCTACAGAGGGCGACATATGGCAGCAGTGCACACCGAGCCCCATGGCCAAGAGCTCTGTCTTACAAAAATGCGCGCTGGCCCCTGAGCGACAAGTCAGCATCCATACAGTGTCGCGCTGATCGAACTACTGGATTTACGATCAGGTGGCCGGCATGTAGAGTCTCGCCATGGCGCTGCACACACCAGGGTCTCGGGGCTTCAAAGGGCGCGGCGCGTCCTCGAATCCCATGCTCCGCTTCGAAGCGCTGGCGCGCGAGGCAGTCCACGATGGGTGGTACGAGGACGAGATCGTGGAACAGCCGGGCGAAGTCGTTTTGCCCGACCACGCCCGCAGCGTGATCTCGCGCAACGATTCGCCGGACGTGGGCTTTGACCGGTCGATCAATCCGTATCGAGGCTGCAGCCACGGATGCATCTATTGCTTCGCGCGACCCACCCACGCTTACCTCGGCCTCTCTCCGGGCCTGGATTTTGAAACCCGGCTGTTTTACAAGGCGGACGCAGTCAAGATTCTCGAAGCAGAGTTGGCCAAGCCCACCTATCGGTGCAAGACAATTGCGCTTGGCATCAATACGGACGGCTATCAGCCGCTGGAACGGAAAATGCAGATCACCCGCGGAATTCTCGCGGTGCTGGCGCGATGCCGGCATCCGGTGTCGATCGTCACCAAGAGCGCGCTGATCGTGCGCGACATCGATTTGCTCGCGGATCTTGCCAAAGACCGGCTGGTGTCGGTCATGCTCAGCATCACCTCCCTGACCAACGACATCAAGCGCACGCTTGAGCCGCGGGCGGCATCGCCGCAAGCGCGCTTGCGCGTCATGCAGCAACTGTCGCAAGCCGGCATCCCGGTGGGCGTGTTGGTGGCGCCCGTGATTCCGGCGATCACCGATCATGAGATGGAGAGCATCCTTGCGGCGGCCAAGGACGCGGGCGCCGGCAGTGCGGGCTATGTGCTGCTACGGCTGCCGCATGAAGTCAAAATCCTGTTCCGCGAGTGGCTGCAGGAGCACTACCCGGATCGCGCCAAGCATGTGATGTCCTTGATCAACCAAGCGCGCGGCGGCAAAGACTATGATGCACAATTTGGCCAGCGCATGACCGGCACCGGCGCGTACGCCGAATTGCTACGGACGAGATTCGAACTGGCGAAGCGCAAGTTCGGCTTGGGCTCCACCGAAGGACGCAGCGAACTCGCGACCGATAGATTCAGGCCGCCACCGCGCGATCAACCGCAGTTGACGCTCGGATTCTGACGCGAACGCCGGTGACTGCAGCGTGCCGTGCGCGCGAGATCCGTTTTCGCGCTGAAGCTGGCCGGCGGCGCAAACCGCCGGCCTATCCGTCAGTGGTTGTTGCCGCCGGTGGCGAACATCACCTCTTCCTTGCCTATCATGCCTTTGTGCGTCTTGCTCGTGTCCATCATGTCGAACACTTTGGTTTCGTAGGCGATGTACTCGTCGTGCGAGATCGTACCGTCTCCGTCGGTGTCGATCTTATGCATCATGGCGGCGCTGCGCAGGCCGCGGGCATAGCCGCCGGTCGCGAAGCTGACGAGCTCGCCGCCGTCGGGGCTGACGAAGGCCTTCGCATCCAGTTTGCCCGTCTTATCCTTGTCCAACATCGTGAAGACCTTCTCGTGGAACGCGATCCACTCGTCCCTCGACACCATACCGTCGCCGTTCGTGTCCATCTTCTGCATCAATTTCTCGCTGCGCAGACCTCGGGCGTACCCGCCGGTGGCGAATGAAACCATATCGTCGGCGAACGAAGAAACCTGAAAACCCAGCGCACAGGCGCACACCGTGGCAACCACGGCAGGACGAATTGCATGCAAACTAAACATTGTTGATCCCCCTTCTATTGATTCACAGTCGACCAGCCCAGCGGCTGCATTATTACAGCGAATGCATTGAAATACAGGGAATGGCATGAATTACCGGGAATCATGACTCCCTGATGTGCATGCTCAATGCCGTCTGCATGGACCGCGTGACGGATCTACCAAGGGGAATAAACCCGAATTAAATTAGGATCTTATACGGGGATAAATCGGCGCGGCCGCGACGCGCGCCGCAGTTGAGTTCGCTGCGGGCGGAATCGTCGCGGGCGGAATCGTCGCGGGCGGAATCGTCGCCGGTAGGTTAGTCGCCGGTGGGTTAGTCCGGTGGGTTGGTCGCCGGTGGGTTAGTCGCCGGTGGGTTGGTCGCCGGTGGGCTGATGTCAGTCGCGGGTGAGTTCGGTGCGCGTGGGTGCCGACGCAGGGCGTGTTGCAGCTACTCGATTCGCTCGCCATGCAGCGAGATGTCCAGACCTTCGCGTTCCTGTTCCTCGGAGACGCGAAGTCCCAGCGTCATGTCGATGACTTTCAAAATGATGAAGCTGACCGCGAATCCGTAGATGAGGGTCGTACCCACTCCCCAGAGCTGGGTCAGCACCGAGCCATCCACCCCGCTGATCTCCTTGCTGGCGAATACTCCCGTCAGCAGCGCGCCGGTGATGCCGCCGATACAATGCACACCGAACGCGTCGAGCGAATCGTCATAGCCCAACGCTCGCTTGAGGGATGTCGCCGCGAGGAAGCATATGACCCCGGCAGCGACGCCTATCACGACGGCAGGCGTCGGACCCACGAATCCCGATGCCGGCGTGATCGCGACCAAGCCGGCGACCGCACCGGATGCGATCCCCAAGACGCTGGGCTTACCCTTGAGAATCCATTCGGCGAACATCCAGCCCAGCGCCGCGGCGGCCGTGGCAATCTGCGTCACCGCCATGGCCATGCCGGCGCGGCCGTCGGCGGCCACCGCGGATCCCGCATTGAAACCGAACCAGCCCACCCACAGCAACGAGGCGCCGATGACCGTCAGAGTCAAATTATAGGGGGGCATCGATTCCCTGCCGTAACCGATCCGCTTGCCGAGCACCAGGCAACTCGCGAGACCAGCGATACCCGCGTTGATGTGTACCACCGTGCCGCCGGCAAAGTCGAGAACGCCCTTGATTGCCAGCCACCCGGACGGATCCCATACCCAATGCGCGATCGGGCAGTACACGATCAACGACCAGACGGACATGAATACCAGCATGGACGAGAATTTCATGCGATCGGCGAACGAGCCTGCGATCAACGCCGGTGTGATGATCGCGAACGTCAACTGAAACATGCAATACACCGTCTCCGGGATCGTTACCGCCAGATGCGAGACCGTGAGCTTGGTGGCGTCATGTTGATAGAGCATCCCGCCGAGCAGGAACCGGCTCGAACCGCCCACCAGGTAGGGATTGGTTCCCGGCGTAAAGGCCCATGAGTAGCCGATCACCCACCACAGAATGGTGACGACACAGGTGACGGCGAAACTCTGCATGAGCGTCGCCAGCACGTTCTTCTTGCGGACCATGCCGCCGTAGAACAGCGCCAGTCCCGGTATGGTCATCATCAGCACCAGTGCCACCGAGGTCAACATCCAGGCGGTGTCCCCGGCGCTGATCTTGTCGAAGCCCACCAGGAAGGGAGCAGTGGGCGCCGGTGGTGCATCCTCGGCCCGCACCGACGGGGACAATGCCAGCAGCCCAAGACACGCCAGGCGAGACAGGGTGGTTTTCATAGCGGGATGAGATTTCCGGTCGCTGCCTTGATGAGGGCTTGCGTGCGCGTGGCGACCCCGAGCTTCCTGCGCGCATTGTCAAGATGAAACTCCACGGTGCGCTTGCTCAAGCTGAGGATCGTCCCGATCTCCTCGAATGTTTTGCCGCGTGCGGCCCAGGTCAGCGTCTCGACCTCGCGCTCCCGCAGCTTGACCTGCTGGGGCCAAATTGCACTCCGGGCCACGCGCGCGAGCCGCGCACAGATCAGCGCCGCGAGCACGTTGTAGTCCACCGGTTTGGTGAGGTAGTCGTCGGCACCGAGTTGCCATCCCTTGAGCTCGCTGTCGTGGTCGCCGAGCGCGGTAAGGAATACGAACGGGATGCGTTCGAACCGCGGCGCCATGGAAGTGAGCCGCTCGAGCAGCTGGAATCCGCACATGCCGGGCATCCCGACGTCGCAAAGCACCAGATCAGGCGGCTGCTTCAGGATGGATTCAAGCCCGTCGCGACCGTTGTAGGCCACGGCAACCTCGAAACCGCGATCCGTCAATTCCTCGCAGATCAACGCCGCAGTGTCTCGATCATCCTCCACACAGAGAATGTGCCTTCCCGGTTCTTTCATGTTCGACGCGCGTGCTCCCTATCCAAATCGAAATCAGGCTAGCATCGCCTGTGTAAAGAAAAGATAAAATTTTCCCCGTCATGTGGATCGGTTCCACCGCGCCGGCTGCGGCCTGCTAGGCTAAAGCCAACAGACTGCACCGCCGTGTCAACGGTATCAATGGACGAATGCCACACATGAGACGAGCGCGATCAATCCGGGTGCGGCTCTCAATGGTGTTTCTGTTTCTGTTTCTGTTGGTGATCCTGCTCGGCTTCGAAGCGCTCAGCAGCCTCAAGTACGTCAACGACGAGTCGGCGCAGATCCGCATCCGATGGCTGCCGAGCACCCGGGCGCTCGGCGATCTCAACAATCTGACGACGGATTTTCCCGCCGCGGAGGCAGCACTGCTGCGAGCCGACAGCGCGGCGGAACAGGCGACCATCTTGCGGCAAATGGCCGACCTCGACCGGGGCATCGCCGCTGCGCAGCTTGCCTATCGCCAGATCCGCCACGACGCGACAGAGGATGAACTCTACCGGCACTTCGACGCGAAGTGGGGCGAATACCGCGGCATCGTCGCGCGCGGCCGCGGCGCGCTGCCCGGATCCCGCGATGCCGCCGGTGCCGCTCCCCAAACGTCGGGAGCCGCGTATGAGGCTGCAAGCGCATTGCTCGGGTTGCTCACGGAACGCAACGTCGCGAGCGCCCGTGAAGCGGGCGAGAATTCGGAGCGCGCCTACAGCCGCGCGCGTGGGCGGATCGCCTTGACCATCCTGCTCGCCGGCCTGCTGGTCGCGGGCGCCATGGTTCATGTCACACGCTCCGTTTCCGCGCCGCTGGTCGAGCTTGCAGAACGCATGCACAGGCTCGCCGCGAGCGAAACCGGCATCGATGTGCACGGCACGCGTCGTCACGACGAGATCGGCGAGATGGCGCGCGCCGTCGTGGTGTTCCGCAACAATGCGATCGATCTGGCGCAGAGCCGGCACCGGCTGGCGCAGCAGGCCAGCCTGTTGCAGGAGAGGCTGGCCGAGGAGCAGCGTTTGACCCGGTTGCAGCGCAATTTCGTTTCCATGGCGTCGCACGAGTTCCGCACGCCGCTGGCGATCATAGACGGCCATAGTCAAAGGCTGATCTCGATGCGCGACCGATCGAAAATGGACGAACTGCCGGAACGGGCCCGAAAGATTCGCAGCATGGTCCGCCGGATGACGCAGCTGATCGACAATCTCATCGGCTCCGCGCGTCTCAACGACGCCCGAATCGATTTCTATTTCCACCCGACGCCGGTGGATTTGACTCAACTGCTGGTCGAGGCGTGCGAACTGCAGCAGGAACTGGCGCCGCACGCGCAAATCAGCCGGGTGCTGCCGCCCCGCCCCGTGTTCGTGCAGAGCGACGCCGGCCTGCTGAGTCTGCTTTTCAGCAATCTGCTGTCCAACGCGGTCAAGTATTCGCCGGAGCAGGCTCTCATCAAGCTCGAGGCGGTGCAAGACGGCGAAGAGATCTCGGTGGCGATCGAAGACCATGGGATCGGCATCCCGGAAGCGGAACGCGACCGGATCTTCGAACGCTATTACCGCGGCAGCAATACGTCCGGAATCATCGGCAGCGGGGTCGGCCTGCAACTGGTGAAAACCATCGTCGAGCTTCATAGCGGCAGCATCGCGCTCGTGAGCAGGGAGGGCGAGGGTTCGCGCTTCACGATCCGTCTGCCGATCGATATGGAGCACACCAGTGCCGAGCGCGGCGTCGCAGGCGGGGATGCGAGATACGACGACGCGCCGCATGCGGTGAGCTGATTCCGATCTGCGCGTGAAGCATTGCGCGCGGCAGAGGTGCGCGGAATTCGATCCGGGTCCCGAGCGTACGGGCTCGAGAAATGTTGCGCAGTATTTTAACGGCATCCTTACAGCAGGCGGATTTTTTTAACGCCCTTCTGTATACCTCGCGCGGGAGCCGCTCCGTAGACTCGCCGCCGTTGCAGTCCTGCAACGCACGAGCGATCGAGGGAGCATCAAAGAATGAACTGCGTGCAGTCGCTGTCTCTATGCCTTGCCGTGTCCGCGCTGACGAGTCCGGTGGTATATGCGCAAGCGCCGCCTCAGGCGGCCGTGGTCACGGTTTCCGCGGGAACCATCGTCGGACTGGTGACGAACTCGGCAAACGTACCGGTCGCACGAGCGACCGTTACCGCCATTCGAACCGACGGCGGCGGAATTCGTGCGGTGGTTTCGGGCAGCGACGGAATGTATTCTTTCGCCGATCTCGCGCCGGGTACCTGGTCTCTGACGGTCGAGATTCCCGGATTGCCTGAGGCAGCCGTGCCGGCGCTCCAGGTGGTCCCGGGCAAGGCCACGCGGCATGACATCGTGCTGAACAACGCCGGGGTGGCGCCGGCGGGTACGACGCCGACGGCAATCGCGTCAACGGCATCGCCTGCGCCCGCGTCGACGACCTCGCCGACATCAACGCCATCGCGCGCGCCGGCATCAACAAACTCGCAGGCATCGACGACCTCGCCGGCATCACCCGGGTCGACCGCTCTGGCCGCGCTGACCGGGATGTTCAAGCCTTCGCCGCATAAAGCGGACTCGGAGCACACATTCACTGCCTCGGCGGCGCCGGCGGTACCGAGCGTACCCGAGGCGTTGCAGTCGCCCGACGCCGCCCCTGAAGTCGATACGGTCACACCGTTTGCCAATGTGGGAGACATCGGCTGGTTGAACGGCAACACGCGCGAGAAGGCGCCGATATTCGATACGAAGTTCTTCACGCCTGAAATCCGCCTGGACGTCAATTACCTGCAGAGCCTCAACCACCCGATCGACCACACGGTGGACGGCTCCACCGAAGTGTTCCGGTCCAGCGAATTTCAGATCGAACAGGTGAGCTTCGGCGGCGACTTTCATTGGAACAACGTGAAAGCGCGCTTTCTATCGATGTTCGGCATGTTTGCGACCACCACACCGCGCAATGACGCCAGCGGCGAGATCGGCCAGTGGGACCTTCAAGATGCGTATCGATACTTCTCCGAAGCGAACGCCGGGTATCACTTCGACGTAAGCCACGGCCTGAATGTCGACGCCGGGGTGTTCGTCTCTTACATCGGTCTGTTCAGCTACTACAACTTCGATAACTGGACCTACCAGCCCTCGTACGTGTCGTCGAACACACCCTGGTTCTTCAATGGGCTGCGCGTGCAATGGTTCCCCACCCAGAACCTGAAAATCGAACCCTGGCTGATCAACGGCTGGCAATCCTATGCGAAGTTCAACAAACATCCGGGTTTCGGCGGGCAGATTCTCTGGATCCCGAACAACGACCTCAAGATGGTGTTCAACAGCTATGGCGTCGGACAGGATAACTTGAACTGCCAAGCGAACAGCGTCACGGGAGCGGGAACCATCGACGTGAACTGTCCGCCGCAGAACGGCGGCAATCCGAACGCCGCGGCCGGGTCTTATGTGGGCGCGGGACCGCCCGTGAACTACGCCAACGTGACCCGTGTTCACGAGGACGACAGCCTGTTGTACAAGTACTACGACGCCAAAGGGACGGGCGGCAACGGCATATCCAAGATGGCGTTCAGTTTGACCTGGGATTTCGGCTGCGAATACGGGGGCGGCGTGCATTGCACGCGCGGACCGAACAAAGAGGAATTCCTCGGCGTGATGCTCTACGATCGCACCTGGTTCCACAACGATCTGTACGCGGTGACGGTGGGTGGCGGCTTCATGAACAACCCGGGCCGCTATCTCGCCCTGACCCCGCCCATCAATGGGGCGACGGCCGCCAGCGGCTCGCCGTACTTCACCCAGCAGCCCGGACAGAAACTGTATCAATGGGATTCGCAGATCAATCTGCAGTACATGCCGAACGACTGGATTACCTGGTGGACGGAAGCGACGTTCCGGCATTCCAGCGTTCCCTACTGGTCGGGACCGGGCGGCATCACGCCCCCCGGCGGCAACAACGGCTCACCGGCGAGCTGCGTGGGGGGCGGCGCGAATGCGCTCACCGGAAATTGCGACGCCGGCGACTGGTTCCCGGACCTTCGCACCCGCGAGGTCGTGCTGGGTGCCGGTCTCATGGTGAAATTCTAAAGCGGGCGGGCCACGATCAAAGAAGCGTGGCCCGCTGCTTTTCTGGGCATCGTCATGACATGGCCCGGTCCGGTCGCGGCCGGATCCCTGCCCGGCATCCGGCCAGCGTCGCATGCGCTGAAAGACAATCGGGTGGTCAGGGACCGGCTGCATCCGCGAAGCAACCGAGACCGCGAGGATTATTCGTTCCTGAACGCCGTCGGCGCCGTCTGGCCTGCCGACTTAAAAATATCGGCCGTGGG
>Ga0209611_10000495_pt1 | contig 58997 bp, 56 predicted proteins | sample S1TSphgellanicum_3_FD_187693 | JGI IMG/M metagenome (GOLD analysis project Ga0209611, IMG submission 187693) | Host-associated microbial communities from peat moss isolated from Minnesota, USA - S1T2_Fc - Sphagnum magellanicum MG (SPAdes) (version 2) | ecosystem: Host-associated > Plants > Peat...
AGGTCAGGTCCGCCGGCGCACCGATCAAGCTCGCCGAGGCGTTGTAGGGATAACAGCCGGAAACCTTGTAGAAGAACTGGTTCAGATCCTGCTGGCCGCCGATGAAGGACTTGCGGTCCTCCGAGAGGCGCGCGCCCAAGGTCACGCCGATCTTGTCGGTCGCCTTGTAGTCCGCGTGCGCATACACGGCATCCGAGGTGGTTTCGAGCGTGTTCGGACCGTCGATCTGCAAGAGACCCCCGCCGAAGGTCACGTAGTCATGGATGTAGCCGCCCTCATTGAAGTAGTACAGTCCCCCCACCAGCTTGAGGTTCGAATCGAGCAAATCGCTGATCGCCTGGATCTCCTCGGAGAACTGATGCTGCGCCTCGGCGAAGCTCAATTCGAAGAAATCCGCCGGCGACCCATCCGCGTCGAGTCCACTCTTCCAATTGAGCCGGCGCGAGCTCGTGATCGAGCGCAGCTTGAGCGCCTTGTCCACATCCCAGTCGACGGTGGCGGCGGCGCCGTAGGAATCGAGTTTGTCGAAGTTGACGCCGGTCGCATACGTGGTATCGATGTTGCCGGTGTTGTACACCGCCGGGCCGTACAGCAGGCGCGCGGTGTTCGGATTGAGATTCGCCTGCCACAGCGAGGTGCCGACGACGTTGCGCGGACCGCACACCAGCGGACTGATGGCCGGTCCGGCAAACGGGATGCCGAGCAGGCAGGCATTGTAGATCGCGCCGAAAATCGCGGTGGGGCCCGAGGTGACCGACTCGAGCACCGTGTTCGCGGTCGAGGGCTGATCGGTGTGCGTCCAGTCGCCCGTCACCGTCGCGGTGACCGAATCGGACGCCCGCCACAACACCTTCACGCGCACCACTTGTTCGTCGGTGCCTCCCTGCGTATCGAAGGTCTCGTTGGCGGCGGCGTGCAGCACACCGGGCGGATCGGTGACGTAAGGCGTCGCCGACGGGTAGGCGATGCGCCGCTGGTAGCCATCCTGATTGCGCGTCGATACCGTCACGCTGGACAGCAGATTCTCCGCCAGCGGTATGTCGGCGAGCAGCTGGACGTCGCGGCGGTTGTAACTGCCCCCGGTCGCCTGACCCTCCATATGGAACTCATCGCCCGGCGTGCGCGTCACGATGCTGATGGCGCCGCCGATGGTATTGCGGCCGAACAAAGTGCCCTGCGGCCCCTTGAGGACTTCGATGCGTTCGACGTCGAGCAGACTCTGGTTCGCGCCCACGGTGCGCGCGAAATACACGCCGTCCACGTACACACCGACGCCCGGGTCGAGGTTGAAGGCGAAGTCATCCTGGCCGATGCCGCGAATCGACGCCGACAGCACGGAGTTCGACCCCGAGAAGGGTGCGCCCTGGTCCAGGTTCACGTTCGGTATCAGGCCGGTAAGGCCATGCAGATCGGTGATGCCCTTGGCGCGCAATGAGCCCTCGGAGAAGGCGGTGATGGCGATCGGCACGTCCTGTACGTTTTCCACGCGCTTCTCGGCCGTCACCGTGATCTCTTCGAGCGCGTCCTGCGACGCCGTGTCCGCGGCCCACACTCGCCCTATGCTCGAACTCGTCGACAGTCCGGCCGCGAGTACGGCCGGCAATACGGTTAACGTAGAAAGACTGGCAGCTTTTGATCTCATCGACTTTATCTCCCCGTTTGCATGATTAATTATCAAAGTCCCGCGCCCCTACACCCGTGGCGGCGCGCACCAATGCGTGCAATCACCCCGCGGCCGCGCGTCGGCACAGTCCCAACAACTCCTCAAGCCCCGCCACGCTGATGTGCGGCCGTCGCGCGGCCGGCAGGTGCGCGAAGGAATCCGCTTGCCCCAAGCCGGTGCTCACCGCGATCGCGAGCGCGCGGCCGCGATGTGCCATCGGCACCTCGAGCGTCGGATCATCCCCCACCACGGCGAGGTTTTCGGGTTTCACGCCGAGCCTCCGTGCCGCGCAGCGCAGCGCATCGAGCGATGGCTTGCCGATCACGTGGATGCGGCAGCCGGTCAATTCCCTGATCATGGCGGCGATCGCCCGCGACGTTCCCAAGGCCTTGCCGCTCGCGGTCGCGAAGTACCGGGCCTGGGAGGCGCTGTAGACCCGCGCGCCGTTCCAGACCGCGTGGCAGGCGGCTTCGAGGCCATCCATCGTGAATTCGCGGTACCAGCCGATCAGGACGGCATCCGCTTGCGGCCGGCCGACCGGTTCGAGCACGTCGAGTCCGGAACTCTCGAGTGGTGCGCGCAGTCCCGCACCGCCGAGAGCCAGCACGCGCCGGAATTTCAGCCGTGTGAACAGATCCGCGGCAGAGATCGCGGGCGTCAACAGGGCGGCATCTGCCAGCTTGAACCCGGCCTGCCTGAGATTGCGCGCGTAGTCCGCGGGCGGGTGCACGGTGCCATTCGTGAACACGACGCAGGGCACGCCGCGGCGTTCGAGCCACTCCATGATCTCGAGCGCGCCGGGCAGCGGCGCGAACCCATGGTTGCGTTGATCGCCGAGCACCAGCGTGCCGTCCATGTCGAACACGAAGCCTTGGGCCAGGCGCAGGCGCTCGAGCGTCGCGGACGAGCACGCGCCGTTCGCCGGCGGCGCGGCGTCGCGCGGCAGGGCGCTCGCCTTGATGCCCACTTCACTCATCGGTGGCGGGCTCCGCGGTGCGACGGCGATGCAAGCTCAGCCGAAAATTCGGCTTCTCGACGGTCAGGTCGGCGACCGGCGGCCGCCCGGCGAGTTCCCGCAACAGCTTCAATATCGGACGCGCGGCGGGGTTGTAGCGGCGCGTCGCGGGACCGGCTGCCAGCATCGCATCGACCTGCTGGGGCGGCATGGTGGCGCGCAGCAGAAACTCATCGTCGCTCATGCCGGGCGCGAAGCGCCGGCGCAGATCCGGCAGATCGGGCGTCGCACCCTCGCGTTCGATCTCGCGTGTGCGCGCCTGGGACATGATCCGATCGAGCACATTCGGATCGAGCGGCGCGCTCGGCCGGCCGAATTTCCCGAGTGCATAGCGGATCACCTGGTCGGGCACGTTCGCGTAGCGCTCGCGGCCGATGAGGTTGATCAACGCCTGCGAGCACACCATTTGGGGAAACGGCGTGACCATGATCGGGTAGGCCAGCTCGGCGCGCACGCGGCCCACCTCCTCGAGCAGGTCGGCAAAACGGTGTTCGAGCGAGAGTTCCGCCAATTGGCGCCGCGTCGTGCTGATCACGCCGCCCGCCAGTTGATGGCGCAGGTATGACGCGTCATAGTCCTGCGGCCGGCCGGCGGGTAGATTCTCGGCTAGGGCGAGGCGCGTGAAGTACTCCGCCGCGATGCCGAGCAGCCGTTCGTCGATATCCACGCTATGCCCCATTTCGCGCAGGTTCGCGAGCACGCGATGCGCATCGGGCAGCGAGCTGCCGTTCGCGAGCGGACCCAAGGCCACTTGCAGGACTTCGGTGCCCAGCTCCGCGGCGACCATGTAGCTCTGCGAGGAGAGACCGATCGTGCAGTGCGAATGCAGTTCGAGCGGCATCGTGCCCATCCGCGCCCGCAGCGCCGGGATCAGCGACCGTGCGCGTTCCGCCGTGAGCAACCCGGACGGATCCTTGATGTAGAGGCGGTCGACATGCGGCGATTGCGCCAGCGTGCCGGCGAGAGTCGCGAAGAACGCGTCGTCGTGCACGTCGCTCAAGGTAAAGGTCAGGGCGGGGACGATCTCGGTGCCACCCGCCTTGCGGATCATCGCCGCCGACTCCAGGATCGCCGCGGCGTCGTTCATGGGATCCATCACGGCGAAGCGTTCGATGCCGTTCGCGACCAGACGGTCGTAAACCAATTGCATGAAATCCGGCTGCGCCATGTCCCAGGAAATGAAGCGCAGGCCGGTCCCGATGAACTGCAGCGGCGTATTCGGCGCCGCCTCATGCATCAGGCGAATCCGTTCCCAGGGATTCTCCCGATGATTGCGCACCGCGATGCCCATGTGGGTGCTCGAGGTGAAGTCGAGCGCACGAAAGCCGATGCGGTCGAGTATCGGTGCGATGCTGAGTGCCTGGGCGGTGTCGAGCCCGACCGCGCCCCAAAGACATTGATTGCCGTCGCGGATCGACACGTCGATGAGTTCGACGCGGCTCATGCGGGCGCGCCGCCGGCCGCGGCGCGCGCGGCGAGGAAGCCATCCAGGAATGAGGTGCGCATGCCGCCGGCCGCGAACCCGGCATCGCCGACGATCTCCCGGTGCAGCGCCAGGGTGTTGGCTACGCCCTGAATCTCGCAGTGCCGCAGCGCATCGCTCAGGCGGCGAACGGCGGCGGGCCGGTCGCCGCCGTGGACGATCACCTTGGCCATTAGCGAGTCGTAAAACGGCGGTATCTCCACGCCCGATTCGATGTGCGTATCCACGCGTATACCGTCGCCGGCGGCAAAGCGCGCCAGCCGTACGCGGCCGGGGCTCGGTTGAAAATCCTTGCGCCAGTCCTCGGCGTTGATCCTGCACTCGATGGCGTGACCCTCGCAGCGCAGGTCCTGCTGACGCAGGCGCAGCGCGCGGCCTTCGGCGACCGAAATCTGTTCCGCCACCAGGTCGAGGCCGCAGATCGCCTCGGTCACCGGGTGTTCGACCTGAATGCGGGCGTTCATCTCGAGGAAGTGGAAAGTGCCGCGCTCGCAGTCGAGCAGCATCTCGACCGTACCCAGGCCGCGGTACTTCAAATGTGTGGCGAACGCGACCGCCGCGGACTCGATCGCCGCCCTCAAGGCCGGGGCAAGGTCGGGTGCGGGTGCCTCCTCGATGAGCTTCTGAAAGCGCCGCTGGATGGAACAGTCGCGCGTGCCCAAATGCAGCACCCGCGCGCCGTCGCCGAGCACCTGTACCTCGATGTGGCGGCCGGCCGCGACGTAACGCTCCAGATAGACGCGCGCATCGCCAAAGGCCGCCTGGGCTTCGGCCATGGACCGGTCGATCGCCGCATCGACGTTCTCCGGCAGGTCGACCCGCTGCATGCCGCGGCCGCCGCCGCCGGCGACGGCCTTGATCAAAATCGGGTAACCGATCGACCGCGCCAGTGCCCGTGCCTCGCTCGGCGTGGCGGCCGCCCCACCCGGAATCACGGGCAGACCCGCAGCGAGCGCATGCTCGCGGGCGCGTAATTTATCGCCGACGGCCGACAGCTGTGCCGCCGTGGGTCCGATGAACACGAGGCCGGCCGCGTCGCAGGCGTCGGCGAGCGGCGCCTGCTCCGACAGGAAGCCATAGCCCGGATGGATGGCGTCGGCGCGGGAACGGCGCGCGGCGCTGACTACCGCCGCCACATTCAGGTAACTCGCGGCGGACGGCGCCGCGCCGATGCAAACGACCTGGTCGGCGCGGCGCGCCGCCACCGAATCCCGATCGGCCGCCGACACCGCGAGGACGGTCTCGATGCCGAGCCGCTCGCAGGTTCTGATCACGCGCAGCGCAATCTCCCCGCGGTTGGCGATGAAGATCCGGCGCAGCATCATGCGGGCGAGGGCTCGATGCGCATGAGTACGGACTCCGGTGTCACGGCCGCTGCATCCGCGACGCAGATTTCGGCGATGCGTCCGGTCGTCCCGGCGTACACCGAATTCATGAGCTTCATGGTCTCGACGATCGCGACCACCGTGTAACTCTCGACGCGGCTGCCCTCGGCGACGAAGGGCGGCGCGCCGGGTTTGGGCGAGCGGTAGAAAGTGCCGGGCAGCGGCGAGTACACGGCCACTTGGAGAGCCTGCTCCGGACCGCGCGACTCGGACGCGCCGGGCGCGGCCGGGGCGGCGGAGGTCGTGGCGGCGGGGGCGGCGCTCGCGGTCGAGGGCGCGGTCGCGCTGGGCGTGGCGGCGGGGGCAGCCGGCGGCGCGGCGGCTAGTTCGCGGGGTGCGCCCAGGGTGCGCGTCTCGCGGGTCCAGGCAGCGTCCTCGGCGCGGCGCAAGGTCAGCTTGAAACGGTCGGTCTGCACCTGCAGCTCGTCGAACGCCGAGGCATCGAGCAGCTGCAGTATGGCGCGCACATCCGCGTCGTCGAGTTCCATTAGTGTCCTGCCTGCTGCCGCGGATGCGTGTATTGCAGGACCCGCTCGATGATGGCGTCGGCGAAGGGTTCGTCGTTGATGTGGCAGTCGAACGTCACCACGGGCACACCGGCGGGCATGACGCTCTTCAGATGCGCGGCGAACACCGGCGGCAGCGAGGGATCGTGCAAATAACCTTGCTCGCTGTCATGGGCGGAAAAGCCCTTGAGCGGCACCAGAAAGCTCACCGGTCCCTGGGCCTCGGCAATGATTCCCGCCATGTGATCGGCCAGGGCGTTGAGTTCGGCGGTCTCGGCCCGCACCGCGGTCAGGGCCGCGTTGTGCATGTGGTAGCGCTTGCCGGGGAACTGGACCCTGGCTTGTTCGATCGGGCCCGCCACCATGAAGTCGATGTTGCCGGGCGCAAAAATCGTCGGCACTCCCTTGCGCAGCGCCGCCCGGGCGCGATCGGGCCCGGCGCTGCACAGGCCGCCCTGCAGGAAGTCGTTGATCTCGACCAGCGACAGGTCGACGACCGCGGCCACCTCGCGCTCGCGCACGATGTCATCGAGCGTCATGCCGCCGTTGCCGAGCGTATGGAACACCATCACCTCACAGCCCTGCTGGGTCAACGCCTCGCGCACCCGCACGCTGCACTTGTCGGTGGTACTGAGCGTCGACATCATGACGAGCGGTGCCGCGTCGCGCGCGTGCGGCCGATAGGCGCGCGCCATCGCGGCGAGTGCCACGGCGCCGTTGCGAAACACCTCGCGCGAGATCGTGTTGAGGCCGGCGATGTCGCAGACCGAGTTCAGCATCAAAATGTCGCGGTTGCCGACGAAGGGCCGCGTGAATCCGGAGGCCATCGTGGAAATCATCAATTTGGGCAACCCATACGGCAGGCTGCGCATCACGGCGGTGGCGAGCGTCGTACCCATCGAACCGCCGACCCCGATCACGCCGGCGATCTCGCCGCGCGCCTGATGTTCGGCCGCGATGGCGATCGCCCCCTGGGTCATGACGGCCTGGCACTTGCCCTCATGCTTGAGGGCACGCACGTCCTCGAGCGTCGAACCGGCGGCCCGCGCCACCGCCTCCGGACCGATTTCGGCGCCGCCCGCCACGGTGTTGCGAATGCTCGCATCGAGATGCAGTACGCGGACGCCGTGCGCCTCGAGCGTGGCGCGAACATAGGCCGCCTCGCGGGCCTTGGTGTCGAGCGTGATGATCATCATGACTTTGGGCGCTGCGTTCATGAGTTCTCCCTGTCAATGGATCGAATAGTCGGACTGCGTTCGTGCGTAATGCACGAAGTGATCGAGCGCCTCGGGATTGGCCATGGCGTCGCGGTTCGCGGCCTCGTCCGGCGGCCATCCCATTAGAATGCGGCGCACGGGCACCTCCATTTTCTTGCCCGTGCGGGTCACCGGCAGGTCGGGCATGGCGATGATCCGGTCGGGTACGTGGCGCGGCGTATATTCGCGGCGCAGGCAATCGACGATGCGCCGCTCCAGTGCCGCATCCAGAATGCATGCTTCGCGGAGCTTGACGAACAACGGCATGAAGAACTTACCGCCCGGCAGATCGAGGTTCACGATCAGCGAGTCCTCGATCGCATCGATCGCCGCCAGTGCGCGGTAGATTTCCGCGGTGCCGATGCGCACGCCATAACGGTTCAGAGTGGCATCCGAGCGGCCGAGCACGAAGCACCCGCCGCGGGCGTTGATGCGGAAGAAATCCCCGTGGCGCCACACGCCGGGGAAGACTTTGAAGTAGGAATCGCGGTAGCGCAGGTCGCCGGGGTCGTTCCAGAAGTACAGCGGCATGGAGGGCATCGGCTGGGTGATCACGAGTTCGCCTACTTCGTCGATCACGCTCTCACCCGAGGTATTGAAGGCGCGGACGGCGACTCCGAGCGACGGTGCTTGAATTTCGCCGGCGTACACCGGCAGCGTTGCAACGCCGCCGACGAATCCGGTGCAACAGTCCGTGCCGCCGCTGCCGGTCGCGACCCAAAGATCGCTCTTGACGTTCTCATAGAACCACGCGGTATGCGCCGCGGTGACCGGCGAGCCCGCCGGCATGATGGTGCGAAGCGTCGCCAGAGCGTACTTGTCGCGCGGTATGAACCCGGCTTGCGCGAGCATATCGACGTACGCGGGACTCGCGCCGAACAGCGCGGCTCCGCTCGCCTCCGCCAATCCCCACAGCACGTCGGCCTCTGGAAAGGCGGGATGGCCGTCGTAGAGCACGGGGCAGGCCTTGCAGAGCAGGCTGCTCACCAGGAAATTCCACATCATCCACCCGGTGGTCGTGTAAAAGAACACGCGCTCCGCCGGCTTGACGTCCATCTGCAGGTGCAGGAGCTTCTGCATCTCGAGCAGGATGCCGCCGTGGCCGTGGACGATGGCCTTGGGAAGTCCGGTGGTGCCCGAGGAGAAAAGAATCCACAGGGGGTGTTCGAAAGGCACCTGTTCGAAGCGGAATTCAGCCGCGTCGCCCGGGTCGCCGGCCAGCAATTCATGCCAGGAATACGCCCGCGGATCGGGTAAGGAGGCGGAGGCATAGGCGGAGGCGGGGTCGGCGGCGGTGTCCGGCGCCTGCGCCGGCGCGGCGGGCCCCAGGCATGGGAGGCGCACGATCACCGACAGTTCGGTCAGGCCTGCGATGATCCGCGCGACGTCGGCGCGCCGGTCGAAGGCCTTGCCTCCGTAACGATAGCCGTCGATACAAAACAGCAGCTTCGGACGCAACTGCGCGACGCGATCCAGTACCCCGCGCGCGCCGAACTCCGGAGCACAGGCGACCCAGACGGCGCCGATCGCCACGCTCGCCAGCATGGCGATCACGGCTTCAGGTCCGTTCGGCAGATACGCTACCACACGATCACCGGGCGCGACGCCGAACCGCCGCAGGCGGGTCGCGAGCATCCGCACCTGACTGCCGAGTTCGGCCCAGGACAGCGACCGCAGCGCGTGCTCTTCGGCGCCGTACAGCAGCGCGGGCGCGGCCGTGGTGGCGTTGCGCAGCACATGTTCGGCGTAGTTCAAGCGGCTGCCCGGAAACCAGTGCGCGCCGGGCATCCCGCGGGACGTGAGCACGGCCTGCGGCGGCGCCGAAGCCTCAACGTCGAAGTAATCCCAGATCGATTGCCAGAACGATTCGATATCGTTCACGGACCATTCCCACAACGATGCATAATCCGCAAAGTGCAGATCGCGGCGGGTCTCGAGCCAGTGCTGGTAGGCGGCGAGATTGGTGCGCGACTGCCGCTCGGGGCTCGGACTCCATAAGAGGTCGCCGTCCCGTGCTCCCACGCGCGCTGCCAGCTTTCCCATGCAAAGTCTCTCCCCGAACACCCGTGGCCGAACACCGGTGGCGCAGCCGCCGGGGATGGCTGATCGCGCCCAGCAGCGCTTTTTTTTAGATGGTGCGGTAAAACGAAACCCGAAGGAATCGATTCGTGATACGTTTTCACTGGGTGAAAAGTGGGCTGGACTCCCAATCGCGAACCGGGGACACACCGTGCGCAATTACAAGGTCAAATCGATCACTTCACTGTCACGCGGACTCGACGTGCTGCGCGCCTTGCAGGCGATGCGCGCCGCGAGTCTGCATGATTTGCATTGCACCACGGGACTTGCGAAGAGTACGTTGACGCGCATCCTGCATACCCTGCACGGACACGGCATGGTATGGCAGCGCATGGTGGACGGCGCCTATTTGCCGAGCCATTCCTTACAGCGGCGCGCGCAGCTCGACGATGCCGATTGGCTGGTGGAAATCGCCTCGCCGGTGCTCGAGGATCTGTGCCGCAATGTGAGTTGGCCCTCCGTGCTCACCATCCCGCGGCTCGACTATGTGGAGGTGATCGAGACGAATCGGCCGAAGGCGTACTTCGACGACATTCCACTCGGCCCGATCGGCTTTCGCGCCAACATGCTACGTTCGGCGTCAGGCCGGGCGTACCTGGCATTCTGTCCGCAGCGCGAGTACGAGGCCGTGCTCAACCGGCTGTGCCTGCGCAACCAACCGGGCGACGAGCAGGCACGGGATGCGGCCGGCATGCGGCGCATCGTCGAGACCACCCGGGCGCGGGGCTACAGCGTGCGCGACCCGGATTTCGGCGGCCACTTTTCGAAATCGCGGCGCGAGGCCGATGACCGGCGCAATTCGATCGCGATGCCCATCCGGGTGAACGGTCACGTGCTCGGCTGCATCAACCTGACCTGGAAAGCGCAGACCATGACGCTCGGCGAAGTCGTCAAGCGTCATTTCGGCGCTTTGAGCGATGCGGTGAATGCCGTGCAGGTTCGCGCCGCCGAAGCGGGCGTCGCGGCGCCTCACCGAGTCCCGTACAGCCGATCGCCCGCATCGCCCAATCCGGGCAGGATATAGCCGTGGTCGTTGAGCTCGGTGTCGATCGCCGCGGTCCAGACGGGCACTTCAGGATGCGCGCCGTGCAGATTGGCGAGCCCAACGGGGGAGGCCAGCAGGCAAACGAATCGAATGTCGGCGGCGCCTTGCTCCTTCAGGCGTTCGACCGCCGCGACGGCCGTGTTGCCGGTGGCCAGCATTGGATCGATGACGATCACGAGTCGCTCCGATAAGTCGGAGGGCGCCTTGAAATAATACTCCACTGCGGTGAGCGATTCCGGATCGCGATACAGGCCGATATGCGCGATACGGGCGGCGGGCACGAGATCCAGCATGCCTTCGATCAGGCCGATTCCGGCGCGCAGGATGGGAGCGAAGACGAGTTTCTTGCCCGCCAAGGCGTGCCCCCGCATCGGCATCAGCGGGGTGTCGATCTGCTTGGGTTCGAGCGGCAGGTCGCGAGTCACTTCGTAGCAGAGCAGGGTGGCGATCTCGCGCAGCAGCTGGCGAAACGCCTTGGTCGACGTGGTCTTGTCGCGGATCAGCGTGAGCTTATGCTGCACCAGTGGGTGAGTCACCGTGGTCACTTTTTCCATCAGAATACCGTCCCATCGCTCTGTACATGAAATGGAGGACCCCCATCGGGACGTAGCCGGCGCGCGATGCGCCTGCCGGCGGCCCACGTTCCGCCTTCGAGCAGCCGCGCCAGAGGAAATTCCTCGGGCGTCAGCCCCAGGCGCGTGCTCACCAGCGGCAGGAGCCGGTCGAGCAGCGCCACGGTGAGCGCCCGCCATCCGACGATGAAGGGAGCGGCCACCGGATAGCTCTTGGCGGCGGCCGTAGGGTCGCGCGGCACGAGGACGCCCATGTCGACGAACAATCCGCCGTTGCGATATTCGGCCAGACCGGTGAGCTGGTGCATGTGGGTGATGAGAATCCCGGCGTTCTCGAGCGGCTCGATCAAGGAGTAGGCGAGCCATTGTGACAGCTTGTGCAGGGCGGCGTAACCGTGCTCGGGGCGGCTTCCGGCCAGTGCGGGATGCGGCCAACAGTCGCCGAGCGCAACGCCGCTCAAGGTGGGCCGAGCTTGCCAGATCGGACCCAATGCCTCGAGCAGGGTCTCGAGAATCGCGCCGGCCGCTAGTTGCCGATTCACGGCGCGTGCGCATAGCACATCGAACAAGCCCCCCGGACGCGGCGAGTCCGCGCTCGCATAGAGATCCGGCCGCGACTCGAGCACCGCGCCGAGCCGGTTCAAGAGGGCCGCACGGCCTTCCAGGCCGAGCAGTTCGTTGCCCTCATCGGCCAGGAACGCACGCCGCAGAGAACTCGCGTCGACGCGGCGCAGCGCGGCGGCGTCGACCCGGCAGGGGTCGCCCGGCGCAGCGGACAGGCCGCCGCTTTCGAACCAACGCAGACTGGCGAGCGCAAGTCCCTCCGAACGTTCGGCAACCAGGCCCGTCGCCGCGTCTCGATAGCGCCAGCCCGCGCCGGCACCGGCGTCGAGCAATACCGAGGTGATCACCAGGTCGAACGCCGCGCGCGCCGCCGCCTCGGCGCTCATCCAATCGGCACGCGTGGCAAGCGCTTGCCACAGATCGCGACCGCCAAACACGAAGTGCCGCCACCGCGAGTGCAGCGGCACGTCGAGACGCGGGTAGCGCTCGAGAATGACGGCCGCCACGAAATCCGCTGTCGGCGCCAGGCGTTCGAGATCCACCGCCCAATCCTCCAAGGAGCCGCGCTCCGCCAATGCCATCAGGCGCAGCGCGCTGTCGCGCACGGCCGCGGCGCAGAGGAGCGTCCGTGCGCCGTCGGCCGCCGTCCGCTCCGCGTCAGCCACACGGCGCTCCCCGTCAGCCGCCGTGCGCGCGCCGCGAGACTCAATAGTCCTTGATGTCACGTCCAACTACGGATGAGGGGTCGGCGATCGGTGTCTGGGGATCCGATTCCGGCGCGAAATACCCCGCGGCCTTTTTTGCCGCGATTTCAACCATCGCATCCTGCGGCACGAGACCCGGCGGCAGCGCAACCCGTTCGCCGATCTCGATTCCCGCGCCGATCAGCGCGTCGTATTTGAGGTTGGACATCGACACGAGCCGATCGATGCGGGTGATGCCGAGCCAGTGGAGGGCATCGGGCATGAGTTGTTGGAAGCGTGCGTCCTGCACACCGGCCACACACTCGGTGCGCGCGAAGTAGGTCGCCGCCTGATCGCCTCCGGGCTGCCGCTTGCGCGCGTTGTAGACCAGAAATTTCGTGACTTCGCCGAGTGCCCGTCCCTCTTTGCGGTTGTAGACGATGAGGCCTGCGCCTCCGGCTTGGGCGGTCCGAATGCATTCCTCGACGCCGTGCGTCAGATAGGGGCGGCAGGTGCAGATGTCCGATCCGAAGACATCCGAGCCGTTGCATTCATCGTGGATCCTGCAGGTCAATTCCTTGGCCGGGTCGCGAATCGCCGCCGGGTCGCCGAAGAGATATAGCGTGGTGCCGCCGATCGGCGGCAGGAACACGTGCAGATCCCCGCGCGTCACCAGTTCGGGATACATGCCGGCGGTCTGCTCGAAGAGCGTCCGCCGCAACAGGGTTTCCGTCACGTTGAAGCGCTTGGCGACACCCGGCAGGTACCACACCGGATCGATGGCGGCCTTGATCACCCCGACTTCCCCGCCCGAGTGCACGACGACGCCGTCCTCCGTGAGCCTGCCCCGCTCGATCGCTTCGCGGACTTCCGGCAGCATGAGCCGCGCCTTGGTGATCGCGATCGTCGGGCGAATATCCAGGCCTTCCTCGATTTCGGCCTGAAAGTCCGCGGCCACCCGGTGACCCCAGGGGTCCAGGGAGACGATGGTGTCCACGCCCTGCCACTGCGGGTAAGGCCCAATGTCGATCAGGGGCCCGGTGTCCTTCAGATCGGGACGGGCGTTGGGATCCAGCGTTCCGGACGACACCGACAGCGCGCGGTAGATCGAATAGGCGCCACCGTGCGCGCCGATCACATTGCGATCGTCGCGCGCCGTCGTCGAGCCGATGACCGCGCCGCGTTCGCGGGCGCTCGACGCCCCCCAGTGGAGGGGAAACTTATGCGGTTTGTCCCCCGACGGATGCGAGGTCAGGCGTATGTGGCCTGTTGGATTCTTGATCATCGTAGCGCTGGGGTCCCCAAAAATGCTTCTGCCAAGCATAACCGCCGGCAGCCGCATAATCCCCAAGTGTGTCACAGACCGGGCGCCGATGAGCGCCGAGTTGGTTCGCCTCAGCTCGATCCCCAGCAGACCTTGGTGCTGTCGGAGCCCGCCGAATTGACGGCGTGTTGCTGTCCGATGCTATTGAGCGTGAACGAGGTGCAAGTCGAGTCCGCCAATTGCGGGCTCTTGAGCGGCGTGGCGGTGATGGTGTAGGCCTGCGGGTTCGTGGTGAGCGCCACCGTGATGGTGTAATAGGATTGCGCCGACGTGGTCGAACCGGCGCTCACCGTGGGGCAACCGGCGTAGGTGAAGTTCTGTGAATAGCAGCGCTCCAGCGCCTGCGCGCTCACCGTCAGGGCATGGGTGGCGTCCGTGCGGTTGGCCTGCCGCACATAGGACAAATACGAGGGAATGGCGATGGCCGCCAGAATTCCGACGATCGCCACCGTGATCATGAGTTCGACCAGTGTGAAGCCGTCGTTCCTCAAGGGACGCGCTCCCGTCATTCCTGATGAGCGGCGATCGACACGATCTCCGGCTCGGCGTTCGCCCCGGGTCTGTCGAAGATCGCGTCGACCACTTGGCCGAAGTAGAAGGTGCGCGCCGCGGCGGCGGCAGGGCTGTTCGCCTTGATACGGTAGACGCGATGCCCGATCTCGATCTGTGTGCTCGACGGGGAAGCGGTGATTTCGCCGGTCACGACCGCGCCCAATGCGCGGGTGGCCCATGCGCCCGTGGGCTGCAACCCCAGCGCGACCACGGCCGCCGCCAGCAGCCACAAACTCTTTGCCTTTTTCACTGCCGAACCTCCCACCATGAGATGCGATGACTGGTCGAGCCCTTGAGCAATCGAGGCGTACACGTTTGTCCCGAGGCAGAGCAGTTATACACCCACACATAGCCCGGCGGCGCCGGGGTGGTGGGGCAGCTATTGCCGGTGCACGATCCCGATCCCGGCCCGGTGTTCTCCAACGTGGCGCCGGAATAGTACCCCGACCCAAGCTTCACACCGACCGGGACCATATTGACGCCGTTGACCACCGCGACGTCGCTCGAATTGATGGCCCCATCGCCGTTGGCATCGAATTGCGGCGCCGGGAACGCGCTCCCGGTCGCGTAATTGATCAGGTACGAAAACGATGCGCCTCCCGCCGTGCACGTACTCGTCGAGGGTTGCGTGCTGGTCACCACCAGCGCGCCGCTGCGCAGGAGCGGCGGATCCACCACGCGCTCGCCGCTGTTCAGCGTCAAGTCGATGAACCAGCCCTTGGTGGTGGGCAGCGCCACCGCGACATTCGACACCACCGCCACTTGCGTCGTGCCGATGGCCGCGGGGCTCAGGGTTTGCTGGACCAGGCTCGAGCGCGTCAGCGGCGAGGTGTACGGCGTGGGCGGGTCGTAGACGCCGTAAATGCTTTGCACCTTGGTGGTCGACAGGTCGGGAATACCGAGCAGCTGACCCGTGCCGACGAAGACCATCGTGCCGGCCAGCTGCGGGTAGTCGGGATTGAGCGAGGCGACGGGCGGCGTGGTGATCGGTTGCGCGTTGCCGGAGGAATCGCGCGCTTGCAGCAACACGGACACGGTCCATGAACTCGGCAATGAATTGGAGATGTCCACCCGCCATAAATTGCCTTGCAGGTCGCCGGCATAGACGATGTTGGCCGCCGCCCCCGCCTGACCACTGGTGTTGACCGCGATGACGGTCGACAAGCCGTTCGAGGCGCTCAAATTGCACGCCGTCGGCACGGCCGCGCACAAGTCGACTTTCGCAACGATGGCGCCGGTCTGGGGACTGAGCGCATACAGGAACGGCTTCTCATTGGTGCTGTCGTAGCCGTTGCCGATGAACGCCAATACTCCGGCGGCGGAGTTCGCGATCACCGGGTTCGCATACCCCAATCCCATGTCGGTGTCGGTGAAATCCCATAACACGGCCGCGGACAGCGCCGATTCGCTGAGGATCGTCGCGGGATTCGTGATGTCGAGCGCGAAGACGCTCTTGCCGCCGGCGCCTTCGGTACCGAACAGCACCGTATGCCACGAGTTGTCGGTGAACTGCACGTCGGCCTGCACGGGAGATCCGTTGACGAAAAACAGATGCCGCTCGTTGTAATAGGGCGAAGCCAGATTGATCAGATTGGCGTACACACCGGTCGGGATATAGGCGAACCGTTCGTTTCCCGTCGCCGCATCGAAGGCGTGCAGCATGCCGTCATTCGCGCCGACATAGATCACGGGCGGCCGCGATGCGTTGGTCTTGGCAAAACTCAGGTAGGAACTGGACAAATTATTGGAGGACGGTGCGCCGACATACGCCGGGTTGCTGAACACGATGTCGCCCAATTTGTGCGTACGGTTGCGGAACTGGCCGCCGTTACGGACTTCTTGGGCGCTCGAGCCGCGCAGATACTGCAGCACATCCGATCCGTTGGTGTCCGCCGTGAAAGTCTCGAGATCCTTGCCGAGCAGGGTCGAACTCGCGATGCCGGTGGAGGTGGTCGTGCTGCTGTTCCAACGGAACGGCGTGCCCGCCTTGGCCACGGGGTCCCAAGTGGCGATGTTGCGGCCGGTGTTCCAGTTTTGCGCATCCAATTGAGTCGCGGCGGCCCACAACGCGTCGGCGGGCGTGGTGTCCACCACGCCGGTGTAGGGATTGGCGGAGAAGGCGTAGAGGTTGCCGGTCCAGTCCTGGTACGTGTCCGCGGACACGAATTGGGATTGGTACACCACGCTGCCCGTGCTCAAGCCGGTGGAATTCAAGGCGACCGAGCCGACCGACTGGGTGGCCGCGAGAATGGAGCCGATGATGCTCTCCAAGTCGCTGGTCATCGCGGCGGGACTCGTGGCCGCGAAGTACGTACCCGTGCCCCCCGCGACGGCCATGGCCGTCATTGTCTGGGCCGCCACCGGATCGATGCTCGGGTCGACGCCGGCGCCGAGTCCGATGACATAGGTCGAAATGCCCGCGGCGTTCAAGGCTTTCAGATTGTTGATCGTGTCGGTGAGCGCCTGATCGTTGGTGGTTGCGAGCGACCCGTCGGCGTTGAATGTCGCCGTCACCCCGTAGCCGGTCGCCGCCGCGCTGCCCAAGGGCGGCCAGGACTTGCCGCTCAAGTCGTAGGTCGGCATACCGTCCGTGACCAGGACCACATAACGATGCGGTGTGCAGCCGTTGCTGGACGGGGGGTTGGTGGCGAAGTAAGACTTTGCCTTCGCCATCAGGCCGGCGATCGACGCTTCACCGGCGGATGCCTTGATCTCGGTGGTGGCGGTACTGTTGGTCTCGGGCAGCAAATAGGCTGCAAACTGGGCGAGCGCCGCATTCACCGTGGCGGTGGTGGGTGAGGCGCCAGCGGACACGATCCCGGTGCCAGAGGCGGGCACCAGTATCGTGCCGTCCGTCGCGGACTGGCCGGCGTCGTAGCCGAAGCCCCGTTGTTCGTACATGACTTGCGTCGAGTAGGGGACGAAGCCCGCGTTGGTGGGTCCCGTCGTGGGCGCGCAATTATTGAGCGTGGTCGAATATCTCTCGGTGACGCTGAACCCGCCGGCGTTGAATTGCGCCAGCGAGAAGTTGGGAGGAAACGGATTCGACGGAGTAGGGCCGCCGTAGGCGATGCACACCGCTCCGACGCCGGAGTCATACAGCACATCGTTGATCGACGGATCGTCGCTGCTCGCACTCACGTTCATGTAGGGCTGGCTGAGGATGTGCTGGCCGGAATAAAACGTATTGAGCGCCGCGCAGTCTTGCGCGACCGGGTTGTTCTGCGACGTGTCGATGTTATAGCAGGGGTTCGCCACCTGATTGCTCGCCGCATGCAGCGAGGTGAAGGTAAAGCCTCCGGCGGGGCTCATTTGATACACCCAGGTCGTGTAATAGGTGAGGCCTGAGGTGTCGTAGTCCATCAAGGCGAAGTCGGCATTCGCCATGTAGGAGCTGAGAATCGAGCTGATGCCCTGCTTCGCCACGTTGAGCCGGCTCGCCGAATTGTCGTATTGCGTCGTGCCGATAGTAACCGTGTAGGGTGCACTGCCACCGCTCCCGGCGTTGAGCGGCGGCGTGAATCCCGCGGGAATCGTGTAGTTGGCGGGCGAACTCGAGCTCTGCAGTCCGGTGTAAGAGCTGCCGAGGGCCCCGGAACCGGTCATGATGGCGCCGCTCAGGTCACCGTCCATGGATTGTGAGTTCCCGAGCGCGATGAGAATTTGCGGGTGCGCCGGGATGGTAATGGTCAGCGGGACCTGCGAGATGGGCACGGCCGGTGCCGTGCTCGCGGCCATGACCGGAAATTGCGCCGCGAGAATCAGTCCAAGCGCGGCTGCGCCGACCGACGCCGTCGCGTGTCGCATCGCGTGTCGCATCGCGCGTGTACCAGCCTTGCTCGCCGTGGATTTGTTCATCGCATGCTCCCGCTTTGCCTAGCGATAGATACTCTGCAGGAGGACACTCGGGGAGCCGTCGGCATTGATGCCTTGCACGGTGACTCTGTAGGTGGGCGGCGGATTCGACAGATTGTCACCCGGCATCGCACCGTAGCCCAGCAATTCCATGGCGATTTTCGGCGTCCGCACGGGGGTCGGAACGTTGCTCAAGGCGGGTCCCGTGTAGGTGGCGACGTTGGCGGGCACGTTCCAGTTGAGCGTGGGTATGAGGCTGCCTGCGTTCTGCGGCAACACGTAATAGCCGGCGGTGTTGCTCGCGAAGGTGCCGACCGGAGGGGCGTTGCCGAGAGTGGACTCGGCATTGCGCAACGCGGCTTCCGCGGCCTGCTCGGCGAGCTGGCGATTGTCCTCGTTGCGCGCCATCCGCTCTTCGACGTTTTGCATGCGCGCCATCGTGACGCCCAGCATGCTCAAGATGAGCAGCAACACCAAGGCGACGAACATCACCATGCCTGATTGTGGTTTACGCATCTGTCGGCCTCACGGGAGTGAATTGCGGGCAGCGACCGTCACTTCGAACACCTGGCGCGAGCGCGTATCCTTCGGTGCGGTCACGGTGGTACCGAACAAGTTGTAGGTATTCGCCGCGGCCGAGGCCGACGGCAGCTGGGCTGATCCGGGCGGTCCCGCGGCCAGCACGGCGATTTGCACGCTCATCACCGAGGTGAAATCGGTGACGTGGTCGGCGGTGACGTATTCGCTCACGGTCTGTGTGCCGGTGGTGTCCAAGCCGTAGAGAATTTGCATGGCTTCGATGTCCGGGACCAGCTCGTTGGCGGTCAGCGTGTTGCCGGAGGTCACGTCGGCGGAAAACAGCGCGCCGTCCCCATCGGCGCCCACGCCGATGAAATACGCGGTGGTTTCGAGCGGCGTCACCTGTGAGCCTTGAGCGAAGGTGAGCTGGGAGGGAAACGTCGCCGACAAATTTCCCGGCGACCCGGAGGCCGCATGCGAGATCACGTTGCCGGCCACGCCGGTGACCTGGAACACCAAGGACTTGACGCAGTCGGAAATGACCGCGATCTGGCCGGCGGTGAGCGTGGCCGGTACGCTGCTCAACGTCAGGGTGGTCGATGTCGATGCCGTGACGAAACCCGGCTGGCCGCCCTGGGTGGAGGAGCGCACCACCAGAATGTCGCTATTCTTGATCGGCAGGGGCGACGGCGACAGCGAGCTGAAGGCGGCATCGAGCGTGGGGTTCCAATTGGACAACGCGCCCGGGGTGGCCGCGACCGTGAAGCCGCTGCCATAGCCGGTATTGGCCGCCTCGAAACCGGTCATGGGCTGAAACAGCGAAGCCGGCGCGGGGCCCGACGTGTAGTACAAGGGCGTGGGCTCCGGGGACACATTGAGTATGGTCCGGACCGGCGACCCGCACGCCATGTTGCCGGCGTCACGCACGGCATTTTCGAGAAAAGTGAGCGCGAAGCGGCCGCTATCGCTCAATGCCGCGACGCCGGACGTGGTTTGGTACGCCGCTCGCGAACTCAAGAATACCGACAGCACGCCCACCGTGACGAACAGCGACAGCGTGATGGCGACCATGAACTCGATCAGCGAAAAACCCCGCATGCGGTTCATTGCAGCACCGATTGCAAGGTGATCTGCATGGGCACCGAGGCAGTCGTCGGCGCGTTGAGGGTCGCTACCTGGAACGCGGCGGTCGCGGCGGAATCGTCCCATTGCACCGTGATGGTTGCCGACACCGGCGTCGTGCTGGATGTGACCACCGATCCCGAGCCGGAGGGCAGCGCACCGCTCGACAAGTGTTGTTTCCAGCTATAAACGTCATAGAGCGCCAACTGCGTCGACGAGCAGGCGCTGCCGGTTTGGACACAGCTCCCGGGATTCGCCGGGGTCGCGTTCATCGCCGTATCGTAGCTATGAGCCTCCGCCGCAGTGGCGTTGGCGCGCATGTTATCGAGCATTTCATAGGCGAGGGCGGTGGCTTGGCTGCGCATATATGCGCTGTCATTGGAGTGCGAGGACACCAGAATCAGCTTGGCCATGCCGAGCAAGCCGATACTGAGTATCAGGAGGGACACCAGCACTTCCACGAGGGTAAAGCCCCGCCCCGGATGCCGGGTGTCGACCCGCCTATGCTTCACGGACATGTGAGCGCGTTCCCATAAGCATCTTTGCCGGCGGTCTGCGATGCCGTGATCGTGCCCACGGCACTCACCTCGACGTCGCGCGCGAAGGCGCTGCCGCGCAGGTCGCATACCTTGATCTTGACCGACGCGGCGACGGCGCCGTTCGATTTGAAGGTGACGCCGGTCCCGCCGCCGCCGGAGGTGGTCATCGTATTGCTGCCGGCGAGCGCCGGAACGTATTGCAACACCAGCAGTTTATTCGTGGTTGGATCGGCATCCGCCGGGTTCATGTCGAGCACGATCCAACCGGAATACCAGGCGGCGGCCGAACCGTTGCAAGTCTGACCGTCACTCGAAGGGCACACCTCCACGCCGTACGACGTGTTGCGCTTCACAGCTTCGCTGCGGGCATAGTTGAAACTGCTCACCAGGGAATTGATCTGGCTCGAGTCGCGGTCATTCAATATGAAATTGTTAAATGCCGGCAGTGCGAGGGCGGCCAGGATCGCGGCCACAGCGATGGTCACCAGCAGTTCGACGAGCGTAAATCCGCCCGTACCGATCCGCGCATTGGCGCGCGCATTGGCGTTCGAATATGACTTACACAGGACACGGGGTTTCATGCCGTGATAATAGGGCACTCAAGCTTGCTCGAAACTGACGAGGACGGTTCGAACAATCAGAATGAGACGCCGTTCATGAGGGCGCCGTGAATCGTGTGATCCGGTCGAAATTAGCCGGCGGCGAAGTTGACGCGGTTGCGCAAAATTCGAGCGGTCATTCGCCTGTGAACGTGGGGGCGCGCTTGTCGCGAAACGCCGCGACGCCCGCCGCGAAGTCGTCGGTGGCGGCGAGCATACCCTGATGGTCGGCCTCCAAGGCCAGTTGCTCGCCGAGGGTGCGCGGCGGTTCGACGTTGAATACCGCTTTGATGCGTTGGTAGGCCTGAGTGGGGCCGGCCGCGAAGCGGCGCGCCAGCGCCTCGGCCCGCGGGATGAGTTCGCCATCCTCCACGCAGGCCCAGATGAGTCCCCAGTCCGCCGCGTCCGCCGCGGACAACGCGTCCCCCAGCATGGCCAATCCCTTGGCGCGCGCCGTGCCGACCAGCCGCGGCAAATGAAACGTACTGCCGAGATCCGGCATGAGCCCGAGCTTGGGCGCGAATAATTGTAGGAACGTGGCGGAACGCGCCGCCAACACGATGTCGCCGACCAGTGCGAGAGACGCGCCGGCGCCCGCGGCAACGCCGTTGACCGCGACCACCACGGGGACGCGCAATCCATACCAGGCGCTCACCATCGGATTGAAATGTTCCACCAGGTGGGCGCGGACGCTCGCACCGCGGCTATGCGCGGACCCCTCGTGCTGCAAACCACCGATGAGATCCGCGCCCGCGCAAAACCCGCGCCCCGCGGCGCTCAGCAATACGGCGCGCACGCCGGGTGCGGCGTCGATCGCAGCCGCGGCGGCGTGTAAATCCTGGATCAGCGGTCCGTTCAGAGCGTTCAATCTGTCCGGCCGGTTGAGAGTGACGTGGGCGATGTCTTCGCGTTGTTCGAACAGCAGATTGTCGAATTGCATGATGATTCCGGTCGGCGCCGCGGGTTGTGCGCCATAATGCCGCTAGTTTAGGCATAATCAGGCGCTAGATGGGACAGCCTAATTGCGCGTGAGCGCCGACCAATTGCCCGCCGCCCTGGCGCGCGGCGTGGCGGGGATTTACCTCGTGTCCGGCGATGAACCGCTACTCGTGGGCGAGGCCGCCGATGCCATTCGCGCGGCCGCCAAGGCGGCGGGCTATGCGGATCGCACGGTGTTTCACATCGACAAGACCTTCGCCTGGGATGAACTGCGGCACGCGAGTCAGTCACTGTCGTTGTTCGCCGAGCGGCGGTTGTTCGAGTTGCGCCTGCCGAGCGGCAAGCCTGACAAAGGGGCAGCGCTACTGACCGACCTCGCGGCGCATTCCACCGCCGATGTGGTGTGCCTGGTCATCGCCGGCAGACTGGACAAGAAAGCGAGCGATGCGCCGTGGGTGCGGGCCGTCGAGAAGCATGGCGTGTGGGTGCCGATTTGGCCGGTGGAAGCCGCGGCGCTGCCGGGGTGGCTGCGTGCACGGGCCAAGCTGCTCGAAGTTGAATTGGAACCTTCCGCCGCGGAGCTCATCGTCGATCGCGTCGAAGGAAATCTCCTGGCCGCCAACCAGGAGCTGCAGAAGCTCAAGCTGCTGGCCGAGGGCGCTGCGATCAGCGTCGACCTCGTGCTGCGATCGGTCGGCGATAGCGCGCGCTACGATGTGTTTCAACTCGCCGAAGCGGCCGCCGCGGGGGACGCGGCGCGCGCGCTGCGGGTGCTCTTGGGGCTCAAGAGCGAAGGTGTCGAGCCGACGTTGATCTTATGGGCGCTGGTGCGCGAAATGCGCGGCTTGTGGCAGACGCGGGAGCGCGACCGCCTGCGCACCGGCGCGCGCGCAGGCTGGAATCAAGCGGCCACACCCGCACCGCGGGCGCTGTCACGCTTGGCGAAGCTGCCGCTCGACCGACTGCTCATGCAGGCAAGCCATACGGATCGGGTGATCAAGGGTTTGGCGCAGGGTGATGCCTGGAGCGCGATCACCGGACTCACGGGCGCCCTGGCCGGTGCTTTGCAAGCGACCGTCGATTCAGGCAGGGTAGCTCTATGAACCCGTTGGGCATTTTCGGCGGCACTTTCGATCCGATTCATTACGCGCACCTGCGCACGGCATTTGAATTGCAGCAGGCGTTGCGATTGAGGGAAATCCGCTTTCTGCCGGCCGGCAACCCGCCGCATCGGGACCAGCCGATCGCCGACGCACAATTGCGGCTGCAAATGGTGCAAGCGGCTATCGCCGGCCAGCCGGGATTCGTCGTCGATGACCGGGAAGTGCGTAAAGCGGGTCCGTCCTATTCGGTCGAGAGCTTGTCCGAGCTGCGCCACGAATACCCGGACCGCAGCCTCTGCCTCATCGTCGGCATGGATGCGTTCCTGAGCTTGCCGAAATGGCATCAGTGGCGCGAGCTGTTGCAACTGGCGCACTTGGTGGTGGCGCACCGGCCGGGCTGGCGCGCGCCCGGCATGGGGCCGCTCGGCGAGTTATTGGTCGATCGGGGAACCGGGCGCATCGGCGATCTGCACGAATCGCGCGCCGGGTGCATCTACATTCACGCGGTCACGCAACTGGAGATCTCATCGACCGAGGTTCGTCAGCTGGTCGGCATGGGCCGCGACCCACGATTCCTGATGCCGGACGCGGTGCGCAAGATCATCCTGGACGCGAATTGCTATTCCAAAACACGGACAACGTAGTGCCAGCCAAAAAAAAGCCAGTCAGCAGCGAATCGAAACTCCGCGGCGTCGTGGGTTTGAAACCCAAGGCGCGCAGAAAGCGCAAGGCCGGGAACGAGGACAAGAGCATCCCGACCCAGGCCTCGCTCAAGGCGGTGGTCGTCGACGCGTTGGCCGATATGAAGGCGCTCGACGTCAAGGTGCTGGATGTGCGCGGTCTCACCGACATCGCGGACTTCATGGTGATCGCGAGCGGAACCTCCGACCGGCATGTGCGTTCGGTGGCGCAGCGCGTCGTCGAAAAGACCAAGGAGGCGGGATTTCGGCCGCATGGCGTGGAAGGCCAGCAGGACAGCGATTGGGTGCTCATCGATTTGAACGAGATGATCGTGCATGTGATGCTGCCGCGCGTGCGCGAGTTCTACGGACTCGAGAAACTATGGGATATGACGGTCACGAAGCGCGCCGCGCGCGCCTAGACGGGCTCCCATTTCCGCAAGCCCGCTGCGCATGAAATGCAGGTTGATCGCCGCCGGCACCCGCCTGCCCGATTGGGTCAACACGGGATTTCGCGAATATCAAAAGAGGTTGCGCACGCCCTTGGTACTCGAGCTCGCGGAAATTCCCGTCGCCACCCGGCGCGCCGGTGAGAACCCGGCGCGCGCCGTCGCACGCGAGGGCGTCGATATGCTGGCGGCTATCGGTCAGGACGACTATGTGGTGACCCTCGAGGTCGTCGCCGATACCATGAGCACGGAACAATTGAGCGCCTGGCTCGCGCGGCGTCTGCGGGAGGGGCGCCCGCTCGCGCTGCTGATCGGCGGCCCCGATGGCCTGGCGGCCAATTGCCGTGAGCGAGCGGATCAGCGCTGGTCGCTGTCGCCGCTGACTCTGCCACACGCCCTCGTCCGGGTGGTGGTCGCCGAACAGCTGTACCGGGCGATGAGCCTGCTGGCCGGTCATCCCTATCATCGCGCCTGAGCCGGTATCCTCCGCGGCATGTCATCGGACTTCGTCTACCTGGCCTCAGCGTCGCCGCGGCGGCGCACCTTGCTGCAACAGATCGGCGTGCCTTGCCGCATCGTCCGCGGCTCGGTCGACGAAACCGCGCGCTCGAGCGAGGCGCCCTCGGCCTATGTGGCCCGGCTTGCGGCCGCCAAGGCCGATGCCGGCTGGGAAGACCGGCCGGCCGCGGCGCGCGCGCCCGTCTTGGCCGCGGATACCGCCGTGGTGCTGCACGGCCGGATATTCGGCAAACCCGTGGACCGAGACGACGCCCTCGATATGCTGGGCCACCTGTCCGGCCGCACTCACGAAGTGTTGACGGCGATCGCGTTGCGCACCGCGCAGGGGCAAATTTCCCGGCTCAGCCGCAGCGAAGTCACGTTTCGCACCATCGCCGCGGCCGAGGCGCGCGCCTACTGGGAGACGGGCGAGCCGTGCGATAAAGCGGGCGGCTACGCGATCCAAGGCGGGGCGGCGATTTTCATTGCGGATCTGCGCGGCAGCTACTCGGGCGTGATGGGGCTGCCGCTGTACGAAACGGCGGAACTCCTGGCACTCGCGGGGGTGCGCTGCTGGCAGGCGGGCGCCGGCGGTCGCGATGAGCGCTGAGATCTTGATCAGCGCCAGCAACCATGAGGCGCGCGCCGCGGTCGTCGAGAACGGCGTGCTGCTCGAAGTGTTTCTCGAGCGCGCCAGCCGGCGCGGCTTGATCAGCAATATCTACAAGGGGCGCGTGTCGCGGGTGCTGCCGGGCATGCAGGCGGCATTCATCGAGATCGGCATGGAACGGACCGCGTTTCTGCACGCCTCGGACATCTTCGATCCGCGCCATGCGGACTTGGGGGTGGAGCCGCCGCGCACGGAGAACATCCGCTCGCTGGTCGCCGAGGGCAACGAGATTCTGGTGCAGGTCGTGAAGGATCCGTTGGGCACCAAGGGCGCGCGCCTGACCACCTACATTACTCTGCCGTCCCGCTATCTTGTGTACATGCCGCAAGGCCGCGGCGTCGGCGTCTCGGCGCGCATCGAGGACGAGCGTGAGCGCGAACGACTGCGCGCCGCGGTGCTAGCCGCCGTCGCGCCGGAGGAGAATGCTGGCTTCATCGTACGCACGGCCGCCGAGGACGCGACCGCGGAAGCGCTGCAGGCCGATATGACCTACTTGCGCAAGCTGTGGGAGGTCGTGCGCCACAAGGGCCTGCGCACCGAACCGGGCAATCTCGTGCACGCCGATCTGCCGCTGCATCTGCGCATCCTGCGCGATCTGCTGCGGCCGGAGGTCGACCGGGTGCTGATCGACCAGGCGAGCGCACATCGGGAGATGTGCGAGTTCGCTCACACCTTCATGCCGGAAGTGCTGCCGCGCATCGAGTTGTATACGGAGGCTCGGCCGGTATTCGAGCTGCATCACGTGGAGGAGGAAATTCAGAAGTGCCTGGATCGCAAGGTATCATTGAAATCCGGCGGACACCTGATCATCGATCAGACCGAGGCGATGACCACGATCGACGTCAACACCGGTGCCTTCGTCGGGCATCGAAATCTGGAGGAGACGATCTTCCGCACCAATCTCGAGGCCGCGGTGACCATCGCGCGGCAGCTGCGCCTGCGCAACCTGGGCGGCATCATCATCATCGATTTCATCGACATGCAAGAGCCGGAACACCGCCGGCAGGTCATCCAAGCCTTGGAAAAAGCCTTGGCGGGCGATCATGTGAAGACGAATATATCCTCGGTGTCGCCGCTCGGCCTGGTCGAAATGACGCGCAAGCGCACGCGCGAAAGTTTGGAACATCTGTTGTGCCAGCCTTGTCCTACCTGCGAAGGCCGCGGTTTCGTCAAGACCGCGGAAACGGTGTGCTACGAGGTTTTCCGTGAGCTGTTGCGCCAGTCCCGCCAATTCGAGTGCCAGCAGCTCATGGTACTGGCGCACCAGGACGTCATCGAACGTCTGCTCGACGAGGAGTCCGCCGCGCTCGGCGAGCTGGAATTGGTCACGGGAAAACCGATACGGCTTCAGGCTGAGGCGCTCTACGCGGTCGACCAGTACGACGTCGTCTTGATGTAGATGAGCGTGCGCAAGGCCGGCAAAGTCCTGCTGTATGGTTGTGCGGGACTGGTGTTGCTGATGCTGCTGGCAATGCTCGCGGTCGAGCTCGCGCTCGATCGGGCGCCCGCGTATCAGGCGCAAATCAAGGCATGGGTACACAGCCAAACCGGCTATTACATCGGCTTTGCGCATGTGTCGCCGGCGTTTCGATGGTATGGGCCGGAGCTGTACTTCGACCGATTGGAACTGCGCTCCAAGGACGGCGTCCGAGTTCTGGCACGTGCCGCCGGCGGCCGGGTAGCCGTCGACATATGGCAGCTGTTGCGCAGCGGCAAGTTGCTCGCCGGAAGGATCGAACTCGATTCGCCGGCCATCGCGATCACCCGCGTTGGGCCGGCGCGCTTTGCGCTCGCATCGGAGATCAAATTGGGCGGTCAGGGCGCATCCGCCGAGACGCTCACTCTCGACGATTTACCGGCCGGAAATCTCGCGATCCGCCACGCAGTCGTGACCTTGCAAAATTGGAACGTCGCCTTGCCGCGCCTGGAGTTGCAGAACGTCAATGTGGATCTACGGCGCAACGCCGACGGTATCGCGGTCGACCTCGACGCGCGCTTGCCGCCGGCTCTCGGCGGTACCTTCAATCTGATCGGCAAGGCCCGCGGCGCAGGCGACTTGCAGACCTTGGATTGGAACATCGTGGCGCATGGCCGCGGCATCGCGTTTCCCGGCTGGCGATCGTTGCTGCCGGAGTATTTGGGCAGGCTCGATGCCGGCACCGGCACATTCGACTTGGTGGCGCGAGGCCAGGGACTCGACCTCGCGCGGGCGGATCTCGATTTCGCCGCTCATGGGGTGGCGACGCAGTTGCGCGACGGTGCGGTCGCGAGCTTCGAGCAGATCGGCGGATCCTTGAGCTTGATCCATGCGGGCGATAAATGGAATTTGTCCGGCAAACGGGTGCGCGCGCAGCGAGCGGGACACCCGGACCCCGACGCGCAGTTCGAGGTGAGCTGGCGGGGCTCCGGGGCGGGATTGCTCGAGCTTCGGGCGCGGGCGAGCTATCTGCGCATCGAGACGCTCTTGCCGCTCAGCGGCTTGTTGCCCGATGAGCGCTTGCGCGAGCGGTTGCGCGAAATCGCCCCCACCGGTGAATGGATCGATACGATGATCGCGATGGCGCGCGGCACGGTCGCCGAGCCGTGGCGGCTGCAGGTGCAGGCGAAATTTCGCGACGTCGGGTTTGCCCCCGTGGGCCGGGCTCCTGGCCTCCGCGGCTTGAGCGGCTCGATCGCCGGCAATGACTTGGGCGGCCACGTGAGCATCGATACGCACACCGCGTTGTTCACGTGGCCGGCGCAACTCCCCATGCCCGTGGACCTGCAGACACTGAAAGCAACCCTGTATTGGAAACGCAGCGGCGGCGAATTGCTGGTGGCCTCGCCCGATTGGGAAATGAGCAATCACGACGCCCGCGTGCGGGCCAAGGTTGCCTGGGATGAGCCCGGTGACGGCTCCTCGCCGGTGTTGACGCTGTGGAGCACCATTGACGACGGCAATGTGGCGAACGTGCACAATTACCTGCCGCGGGAGCGCATTCCGCCGCCGACACTCGCGTGGTTGAACCGCGCCTTCCTGGCCGGCCGATTGGCCCACGCCGATGTGGCGATTCAAGGCCCGATACGGCGTTTCCCATTTCGCGACGGCAGCGGCACGTTTCTCGCGCGCTGTGCGTTCGAGGGCGTGACCCTGGACTACGGGGAGGGCTGGCCGACGCTGGAGAATCTCGCCGCGCAGGCGGAGTTTCGCAATGAAGGCCTGCGCGTGCGAATGAAGTCCGGGCGTATCGGCGGCGTGCCCATCGATTCGGCCGATGCGCGCTTTGCCGATTTCAAGAACGGCGAACTGGAGATTCACGCCGCCTTGACCGGCGGCGCGGCGGACGCGCTGGCGTTCCTGCGCGCCAGCCCGCTCGACGGCATGGCCGAGCATGCGTTCTCCAACGCCGAGGCCACCGGATCGCTGCAGGCCACCGTGAATCTATTCCTGCCGTTCAAGGATTTCGATAACCGCCGGGTGTTGGTGCACGGCAGCCTAGAGGGCGCGACGCTGAACCTTGCCGGCTCGAACGTGATGGCAACCGAGGTGAACGGCGACTTCGACATCGAGGGTGCGCAGGTGACACATGCCGACGTCAACGGCCGACTGCTGGGCGGCCCGTTCCAGATGCAGGCTCGGGCCCCTCGCCGCCGCCCGGTGACGCGCACGGTGCTGGAATTTCGCGGCACCCTCGAAGGCGACGCGTTGCGCTCGGCTCTGTCCCTGCCGAACAGCCTCTCGATCAGCGGCCGGACCGACTGGCGAGCCATTTTCAGATTGACGCCCGAACCGGCGCGCGAGCGCAGCTTGCGGGTGAGCAGCACTCTCGAGGGCCTGGAGATGAAGCTGCCCGCGCCCCTGGATAAACCGGCCGCCACGCCGCTGGCGTCCTGGTTCGAGATCCAGTGGCCGGCGACGGGCGGTCCGCAAGGTCGCCTCGCCTTCGGCTCCGTGGTGAGCGGTTCTTACGCGCTGGAATCCGATGCCAATGGCACCCGCCTCGCGCGCATTGCACTCGCGTTTGGCGCGGGGGAGGCGAGTTCGAACGATACGCAAATCGTCAATGTGGGGGGATCGGTCGGGCGTCTGGATTTGGCCGGCTGGCTGGCACTTGCGCCCACCGACAAGGCAACCATGCCGCTGAGCGATTACCTGCGCTCCGCGCGGCTCGATGTCGCGGAGCTCGATTATCTGGGGCTGGCGTTCCGGGACGTAGCGCTGGATCTGGCGGTGACCGAAGGCAGCCGCCGAATCACGGTCAGCGGACCGAATGTCGTCGGCACGATCACCCTGCCGAGTTCCCCCGATTCAGCCGAACCGTGGAGTTTGCAGTTTCAACGCCTGCACTTCGACGTGGAGCGCGACGCCGAGGCTCATGCGGCTGCCGACGCGCTGGCGGCGGCCGATCCGAATCCCGCCGGCCCGCAGCGTATTCCCGCGATCAATTTTCATGCCGTGGATCTTGCCTGGGGTGAGCGGCAATTCGGCGACGTGCAAGCGACGCTCGGAAAACTCGACGATGGCGTGAGCCTCGAGCGTCTGGCGGTCACCGGCCCGAGCTTCACCGTTCGAGCACTCGGCGAATGGCGCGGCAAGGACGCCGGGTCGGCGCGCATAGTGGGCACGTTGACGAGCAGTGACGTGCAGGACACGCTGAAGCAATTGGGCTACGCGGAGATCATCGATGCCAAGGACGGGCATATGGATTTCGACTTGAACTGGGCGGGAGCGCCGACGGCGGCGGCCTTGAGCGATGCCCGCGGCCATGTACAACTGGCGCTCGACAAGGGTCAGATCGTCGGGCTGAAACCGGGCGCGGGCCGCATGCTCGGCCTCGCGAGCATCGCCGCGCTGCCGCGCCGTTTGGCGCTCGACTTCAGCGATCTGACCGACAAAGGACTCGCTTTCGATACCGTGCGTGCGGACTTCGACCTGCGCGACGGCAATGCCTACACCGAAAATCTTCTGGTCAAGGGTCCGGCGGCCGAAATCGGCCTGATTGGGCGAGTCGGCTTGAAAAACAGGGATTACGACCAAACAGCCGTGGTTACGGGCAACTTGGGGAGTTCTCCGTTGCCGCTGGCGGGTTTCGTGGGCGGCCCGGTGGTCGGCGCGGCGGTGCTGGTTTTCTACGAAGTGTTCAAACAACCGCTGAAAGGCCTCGCACGGGGGTATTATCGGATTACGGGCAGTTGGGATAACCCCACTGTGGAACGCATCAAAGAGGCTCCCAAATAGATGGGCACCAAAACACATGGGTAAAGTTGCCGCCATTCAAATGACCTCGGGTCATATCGTCACCGACAATCTGGCCGCCGCCGGCGGCTTGCTGCGGGAAGCGAAGGAGGCGGGCGCGGATATCGCCTGCTTGCCGGAGAATTTCTCGTTCATCGGCTTGCGCGATGCCGACAAACTGCAAGTGGCCGAACCGGACGGCGACGGGGCGGTGCAGTCGTTCTTGAGCGATACGGCGCGCAAACTCAAGATGTGGATCCTCGGCGGCACGATCGTCATTCGCGGCGACAGCGAACGGCGGGTCGCCAATTCCTCGCTGTTGATCGATGCCGCCGGCAAGCGCGTCGCGCGCTATGACAAGATTCACTTGTTCGATGTCACCATTCCCGGGCGTGACGAACAATACCGCGAATCCACCCATGTCACACCCGGGCGGTCTCCCGTGATCGCGGACACGCCGGTGGGCCGGCTCGGGATGTCGGTCTGCTATGACATGCGGTTTCCTGAACTCTACCGGGAACTCGTGTCCAGAGGCGCCGAGTGGCTCGCCATGCCGGCCGCGTTCACGGTGCCGACGGGGCGCGCTCACTGGGAGACGCTGCTGCGGGCGCGGGCCATCGAAAACCTCTGCTATGTGGTCGCGCCGGCGCAGAGCGGCACCCACTCGAGCGGCCGGGAGACGTATGGCGACTCGTTGATCGTCGATTATTGGGGCCAGGTGCTGGTGCGTCTCGCGAGGGGCAGCGGCGTGATCACGGCGGACATCGATCTTGCCAAGGAGGCGGAAACGCGCGCGCGCTTTCCGGCGTTGGATAACCGCCAATTGGGGCTTGCCAAGGCCGCGGCGGTGCCGGCATGAATGCGCTCGTCACCGATACCGGCTTGCCGATGTTCGACGTCGCCGAGAAAATGATTCTCGCACCCTCGGGCCTCGACCAGGGCCGGTTGTCGACCGTACTCGACGCCGTCATGAGCCGGGGCGTGGATTACGCCGATCTGTATTTTCAGTTGTCGCGCGAGGAGTCCTGGTCGCTCGAGGACGGCATCGTCAAAGAGGGGTCGCACAGCATCGAACAAGGCGTCGGCGTGCGGGCCATCAGCGGCGAGAAGACCGGCTTCGCCTACACCGACGAGGTGCTGTTGCCCGCGCTGCTCGAGGCGTCCGACGCCGCACGCGCCATCGCCCGCGGCGGCGGCCGAAATGCGGTCAAGGCGTGGCAGCGTCCCCTGACCCATCGGCTGTATTTGCCCATCGATCCGCTCGATGCAATACGCGACGAGGACAAGGTGGCGTGGCTGATGCGCATCGATGCCGATACCCGGCGCATCGACCCGCGAGTCAAACAGGTGATGGCATCCCTCGCCGCCGTGCATGAGGTGGTGCTGATTGCGTCCTCCGACGGCACGCTGGCGGCGGACGTGCGGCCGTTGGTGCGCGTGAATGTGTCGGTGATCGTCGAGCAGGGCGGCCGACGCGAGCAAGGCTACAGCGGCGGCGGCGGCCGCTTCGGTTTGGATGAGCTGCTGCGCGGCGACGAACCGTTCGCGCATGGGCGCGAAGCCGTACGCCAGGCTCTGGTCAATCTCGAGGCGGTGGCGGCACCGGCCGGATCGATGACCGTGGTGCTGGGGCCGGGTTGGCCGGGCATCCTGCTGCACGAGGCCATCGGCCACGGACTGGAGGGCGATTTCAATCGCAAGGGCACGTCGGCGTTCTCGAACCGCATCGGCCAGAAGGTGGCGGCGGACGAGATCACGGTGGTCGATGACGGCACGCTCGATCGGCGCCGCGGCTCCTTGAACGTCGACGATGAAGGCACGCCGACCCAGTGCACGACGCTGATCGAAAACGGCATGCTGCGCGGGTACATCCAGGACAAGATGAATGCGCGATTGATGGGCATGCCGGCCACCGGCAACGGCCGGCGCGAGTCATTCGCCCACATGACGCTGCCGCGCATGACCAATACCTACATGCGCGCGGGAACGCGCGCACCGGAGGAGATCATCGCTTCGGTCGAGAAGGGGTTGTATGCCGTGAATTTCGGCGGCGGCCAGGTTGACATCACCTCCGGCAAATTCGTGTTCTCGGCGAGCGAGGCCTATTTGATCGAGAACGGCAAACTCGGCGCGCCGGTCAAAGGCGCCACCTTGATCGGCAACGGCCCGGATGTACTGCAGCGGGTCAGCATGGTCGGCACCGATCTGAAGCTCGATGGCGGGGTCGGGACGTGCGGCAAGGAAGGCCAGTCGGTTCCTGTCGGAGTCGGGCAACCCACGCTGCGTATCGACGGGCTTACGGTCGGCGGTACCGGCTGAAGTCAGTCTGCAACTGTCAATGAGGCCGCAACGAGACGCGATCGCATTTCTGTGTATTCACATGCGGATGCGGAATGTCGCACTTCGGCTTGCGCGGGCAGAATGATCACGCGGTCACTTCACGGATGAAGCCTCTTCGCGGGGATTGACAGGATGCTCGGCCGCGGCGCGGGTGGGACGTTCAGGGCCAGGAGCGTCTCGCCCGCGCTTTCTGGCGCGCGTCGAAATGCGGCCTGACTTTGCCCGCGGTGGCGGTATGGAATTGCCGACCGGGTGCCGCGGACCTCTTACAATGGCTGGCATGGAAAATTCACAATTTAGCGTCGATCCCGAAAGGCCCGTCGATCCCGAAAGCACAATCTCCGCCGACGATTTGCGCGCCTGCCTGCGCGTGCTCGGCGCCATCCAGAGAGATCGCGCGCACTTGACGCGTCTCACCCCGGCTGAGCGGCGCGAATTGCTCACTCTCGCCGGGCTCGTGGCGAAGCCGGAGCGTCACGATCTCGTCAAGATGGCCAAGGCATTCCGCCGCGCGGATCGCGCGGCCGCCCTAGCCCATGACCGGCAGGCCATCGAGCGCGCCGGGTTGCGCGTCCAGCGCCGCGCCGCCGTCTACACGCCGCTCCGGCTGCAGCCGCCGGGGCAGGAGGCCGAGGATCCGCGACCCGATCTGCGGCGGGAACGCGCCTGCTATGTGTGCAAGCAAGCCTATACACGTGTGCACCGCTACTACGATGCGCTGTGCCCGGAATGCGGCGATTTCAATTACGCCAAGCGCGAGCAGACGGCGGATCTTGCCGGCCACTATGCGCTGGTGACCGGTGCCCGCGTGAAGATCGGCTTTCAGGCCTCGTTGAAGCTGCTGCGGGCGGGCGCGCATGTCGTGGTGACGACGCGATTTCCCATCGATGCCGTCGAGCGCTATTCATGCGAGCCGGATTACGCGGAGTTTCGCCCACGCCTGCAGATTCACGGACTGGACTTGCGCCACACACCGAGTGTGGAGCTGTTCGCGCGCTTTCTCGTCGAGCGGCTGCCGCGGCTCGACTATCTACTGAACAATGCCTGCCAGACCGTGCGCCGGCCGGCGGGTTTCTATCAGCACCTGCTGGCCCGGGAAGCGGAATCTCTGGACGCCGTGCGCGAGGAGTGGCGCGGACCGCTCGGCAGCCACCGGGAGCTGCTTCGAGCGCTGGCGGACACTGCGCAGGGGCCCGCCGTACCGGTGGTGGGCAGCGGGGCTCTGCGTTCGAGCGAGGGGCTGGTGCACAGCGCCGCATTGTCGCAGCGGCGGTACCTCGACGAGGACTTCTGCGGCGGCGAGCACTTGTTTCCGGCGAATCGCTACGATGAGGATAGGCAGCAGGCGGATCTGCGCGAGGTCAATAGCTGGAGACTGCGCATGCACGAAGTCGAGACCGCGGAACTGCTGGAAGTGCAGCTCGTCAATGCGGTCGCGCCGTACATCTTGAACGCGCGACTGAAGCCGTTGATGCTGCGCACGCCCGGTGACCACAAACACATCGTCAACGTCAGCGCCATGGAGGGCCAGTTCTACCGGACCACCAAGACCGACAAGCATCCACACACCAACATGGCGAAAGCCGCGCTCAACATGATGACGAGGACCTGCGCTCCGGACTACGTCAAGGACGGCATCCACATGAACGCGGTCGACACCGGCTGGGTGACGGACGAGGATCCGGCCGTCCACGCGGCCCGCAAGGCCGAGCTCGGCTTCGCTCCGCCGCTCGATATCATCGACGGCGCCGCGCGTATCGTCGACCCGATCTTTGCGGGGCGATTGACGGGCAACCAGGTCTGGGGCCAGTTTCTCAAGGACTACAAGCCTGCTCCCTGGTGAGCCGGGGCGGCGAACCCAGTCAATTTGCGCCGTCGATTTCCGGCGGCGAGGACAAGTTGGGCTACTGGCCGGTCTTGAATTTCTGCCACAGGCGGATGATCGCGCGGTTTTCCTCCGGGCTCGGCTCGCGCGGCAGGAACAGGCGCTTTTTCTCCTCGGCGGTGGGATAGATCGCGGTGTCGCCGGCGATCGCCGGATCGAGCAGTACGAACGATGCCGGAACGGCGTTCGCGAATCCAATGGCATTCGTCCTATCGGCGATCACCCGCGGAGTCAGCAGGTAATTGATGAAGCGGTAGGCATTCGACAGGTGCGCCGCATCTTTTGGTATGGCCAATAGATCGACCCAGAGATAGGTGCCTTCCTTGGGGATCACGAATTCGAGATCCGCACCATTCTTGGCTTCTTGCGCCCTTTTTCGCGATTGAACGACGTCGCCGTTGTAAGCCACGGTCAGGCAGATGTCCCCGTTCGCCAGCGACTCGATCTCGCTCGCGGTGTCTATGTTGCGTACGTAAGGACGTATGTCGAGCAATATCTTTTCGACGTCGGCGAAGTCCTGGGCGCTCGGCGACCCCGGATTGCGGCCCAGATACTTGAGGACGATCTGGAATACGAGCACCGGATCGTCAATCAGATTGATCCCGCACGATGAGAGCTTCGCTGCATATGCGGGATCGAATATCAGGCGCCAGCTATCGACCGGAACCGTCGGCAGCGCGCTCGCCACCATCTTCCGGTTGTAGCCGAGACCGGTCGTTCCCCAGGAGAAGGGGACACCGTACGTGTTACCCGGATCGTCGATCGCGATCTGCGACATCAAGACGGGATCCAAACCCGCCAGGGTTGGCAGCCGGCTCTTGTCGAGAGGCAGGTAGGCACCGCTTTGAATTTGTCGGTGCATGAACGTGATCGTCGGCACGACTACATCGAAGCCGCTGTTGCCGGTCAGCATCCGGGATTCGAGCGTCTCGTTGTTGTCGAAATAGGCGACGTTGACCTTGATGCCGGACTGTTTTTCGAAGTTCGAGACCGTATCGGGAGCGAGATAGTCCGCCCATATGAAGAAGTTGAGTGTGCCCTTTCCAGGGCCTGAACCTTGCTTACCGCACCCCGCGACCAGCAACGCTGATCCGCATAGCATGACGAGAATCGGAAGGCGGCGCGTGCTCATCGCAACCGATGATATATGAGATCGGCAGCGGCTCTGCCGGGCGCCGGACGGTGGCTGGCGGGCCCCGGTAGCGGCGGTAATTCGCCGGTCCATAAGTAAAATTTGGTGGTTTTGTCCACCGATTACCCATTACTATGACGCACAGAGGTGATATTCCCATGCGTTTGGCTCGTCCTGTCTATGAAAGCCTGCCGTACGTTTACATGGCCATCGGCGGATTGGCCATATTCCTGTTCTACATCGGCGAGGACGGCTTCCGTACCAAGACGGCTTTCGTGATCGGCGTCCTCGCGGAGACCGCGGCATTGACTCTGTATTTGCGGCGGCAGGACTATCGGGAACTCAGCCGCGAATATCCCGAACGAACCATCGACTTTCCCTCGTCGCTGAACAACTAGCCGGGCTTGCACCACCGGGAGCCGGTGCCGAGACACTAGCCCGTAGCGGGCTTGTCGAGTACTTCCGTGTCGATGTGGTCCGTGCTGCCGCGCAACCGCGGTGCGCGTTCATCGATGTACATGATTTCATGTTGCCCCACCTGCACCACGTCGCCGTCGTTCAAGTTGTGGCGCCGCACGCGTTTTGACTGCACGTAGATGCCGTTGGTGCTGTTGAGGTCCTCGATCAGGCAGGAGTCCGGCTGGGTCACGATCTGGCAGTGATGCCGGCTGATGAATTTGCTGTCGATCTGCAAATCATTGTCCGGCGTGCGCCCGATGACCATGCGGCCGGGCCGCAATTCCCGCTCCACGACGGTCTTGCCCGCACTCGCGAGCAATATCCGACCCACTGCGTGACCCGACGCCACGGGGGTGGGGGGCAGAGTCTGTTCCATGATGATAGGAGCGCGCAAACGGTTGGTGGGGGATGACAGATCGGCCCATTGCAGTTCGCGAATGGCGGTTTCGAGATCTTCCGCCGCGACCGTGTCGCGGTTGCGGCCGAACGCGGCCATCATGCTGGTGTCGCACAAGGTGTTGATCAGACGCGGCACACCGCCGGTGTACTTGAAGATCGGCGCGTAGGTTTCCTCGGCAAATATCTTCCGCCCCTGTGAACCGGCCACTTCGAGGCGGTGATCGATGTATGCCGCGGTCTCCGCCGGGGTGAGTGCGGCGAGGTGAAAGCGCAGCCGCACGCGTTGCGCGAGCTGGACCAATTCTTGAGAGTTGAGCTTGTCGTTGAGCTCAGGCTGTCCGGCGAGAATGATGCGCAGCGCCTTGTCCTTGGTGGTCTCCACCCCGGACAGCATGCGCACTTCCTCGAGCACTCGATTGCTCAGGTTTTGCGCCTCATCGATGATCAGCAGGACCTTACGTCCGCTTTCGTGCTGCTCCATGAGAAATTGATTCAGCGTCGCCAGCACCTCCGGCTTCTTCATTTCGAACGGCGAAAAACCGAATTGCACCAGCACGGTCTGCAAGAACTCGGTCGGCGACAATTGGGTCTGATTGATCTGCGCCACCACCACGTCGGTCTGCAGTTCGTGCAGGAACGTTTCGATTAGCGTGGTTTTGCCGGCGCCGATCTCGCCGGTGATGACGACGAATCCGTCGGTGAACCAGATCGTCGACTCCATGTAGGCTTTGGCGCGCGCATGCTGCTTGCTCAAGTACAGGAATTGGGGATCCGGACTCAAGCGGAAAGGCAATTCGTTGAGTTTGAAGAGTTCTAAATACATTGCTGGCAGCGGCCTACGGGGTCGGTTAAGTCCATTTGATCAATGTTAGAGCATCCGCAAGCGCCAGATTGCGATCCTTTGCACGGCTTTTGAGAATCGTGCAGTGGCCCAATTTGCGGCCTGGGCGCGCTGCCTTTCCATAATCGTGGAAAGCCAGCCCGTCTATCCCCAAGAGGCGGTCGCGGTCGGGCATATTGCCAAGAAAATTGACCATGGCCGTATGCCCGAGCGGGCGCGTGCTGCCGAGTGGCAGCCCGCAAATCGCGCGCAAATGGTTTTCGAATTGGCTGGTCACACAGCCCTCGATGGTCCAATGCCCGGAATTGTGCACTCGCGGGGCCATTTCGTTGGCGACCAACCGGCCTTTGACGACGAAGAATTCGATCGCCAACACACCGACGTAGCGGAGTGCGTGCATGACGCGTTTCAAGTAGACCGTTGCCCTGCGTTCGAGCGCCGGATGGGAAAAAGGCGCAATGCTGTAGTGCAAAATGCCGCCGCCGTGGCGGTTCGCCGCGAGCGGATAAACCACGATTTGGCCGCTCGCCGATCGCGCGCCCACAATCGAGACTTCGCGCGAGAACACTTGAAAAGCTTCATATATCAAACCGCGGCCCCCGATCGAATCCCAGGCTTCGTCGATGTGGGTGGTATCGCGAAGCACGAACTGGCCCTTGCCATCATAGCCGAGTCGGCGCGTCTTGAGCACGCCGGGGGTGCCGAGCTTGCGTACCGCACGGATGCACTGGTCCTTGCCGTCGATCGCGGCGTGAGCGGCGACCGGAATGTTGAGTCGCGTGAATAACGCCTTTTCGCGCATCCGGTCCTGGGAGACTTCGAGAGCGGCCCGGGGCGGCCGGATTCTCGCCAGTTTCTCGAGCGGTGCGAGTGCGCGGCCGGGGACGTTCTCCCAATCGAAGGTGACGACATCGCTCTGTGCGGCGAGTTCGGCCAGGCGCAGCGGATCGTCGAGAGCGCCCACCAAAACGGGCGCGAGCTCGGCAGCCGGCGCATCCGGGCTGCTGTCGAGAAACACGCACCGGACGCCCAGCGGATAGCCGGCAAGCGCGAGCATGCGCCCCAATTGACCGCCGCCAACGATGCCGACGCGAGTCAAACTCAAGCGCCGCGAGGATCCGGAGCGGCGAGCACGGCGGCGGTCTGTGCCTCGCGAAAGGCATCGAGGGCCGTGCGGATACCGGCATTTTCGTTGGCAAGTATGGCGGCTGCGAACAGTGCGGCATTCTTCGCCCCGGCAACGCCGATGGCAAACGTCGCGACCGGGATGCCGGCCGGCATTTGCGCGATCGACAGCAGGGAGTCGATGCCGTTCAACATCTTGGATTGAATCGGCACTCCCAATACGGGGAGCGAGGTTTTCGCCGCGGTCATGCCCGGCAAATGCGCGGCGCCGCCGGCACCGGCAATGATGGCCTTGAGGCCCCGCTCGCGCGCCGCGGCGGCGTACTCGAACAATAGATCGGGCGTGCGATGGGCCGACACCACGCGGATTTCATGGGCGATGCCGAGAGCCTCGAGAGTCTCGGCCGCACCCCGCATCGTGTCCCAATCCGAAGCGGACCCCATGATGATTCCGACCAGGGTTGTCATAGACGGCAGTCTACTAGCCTATTCCAGCAACTGTCGCAGAAACGCAAACAGCTCGCGCGCACCGACGGGCGAGCGTTGTTCCAGCCGCTCTTTCTCGGCCTTGTCGAGCAGCTTCACCAGGACTTCGCGATCCGCCTTGGGATACTCGAGCAGTAGTTCATCGATTGCCGAGGCGGGTTCCGACAGCAGCCGGTCGCGCCACCGTTCGATCTGCTGAAAATGGCGAATTTCCAGATCGTGGCGCTGCTTGCGCTCCGCGAGCTTGGCGAGCACGGGCTCAGGATCGATCTCGCGCATCAGCTTGCCGATGTATTGGCGCTGGCGCACCTGGGCACCGTGGGACGGCAAGCGGCGCAGATCCCGCAGTGCGACGAACAAGCTGTCCGGCAGATCGAGCGCCTTAATCTCTTGATCCGGAAGGGCCGATAATTTGACGCCGAGTTCCTGCAATGAGGCCGCCTCCCGCTTGCGGGCGCTCTTGCTGGTGCGCTGCTCCTCGGATTCAGCGGAATCCCCGGTGTCATTCTCGCTCGTCATATCCCCATGCTATCACTCGGGCCGGTAGAATCGCTGCTCGGAATCCTCGATCAGATTTTCGGAGACGTTGATGGCTGTATCCGGCAACCCTGTACGCCTTGCCCAGCAAGACCTCGAATCGATCATCGAGCGTGCGCTCGACGAAGCCCGCGCTCGGGGCGCCTCGCAAGCCGAAGCCGCGGTGAGCCAGGATACCGGGCTTTCGGTCGGGGTGCGGCTCGGCGAGGTCGAGACCTTGGAGCATCAGCGGGATCGCAGCATGGGCATCACGGTCTATTTCGGCCGGCGCAAGGGTTCGGCGAGCACCGCGGACTTCTCGCCGGATGCCGTCCGCGCGACGGTCGCCAAGGCCTGCAGCATTGCCCGATTCACCGCCGAGGATGAGTGTTCCGGGCTCGCCGACCCCGCGCTCATGGCGCGCGCGCCGTCCAATCTGGATTTATCCCACCCCTGGAATGTCAGCGCGGACCGCGCCATCGAGATCGCCAAATCCTGCGAGGCCGCGGCGCTCGAATTCGATGCGCGGATCAACAACTCCGAGGGGGCATCGGTCGGCAGTCATCAAGGCTTGCATGTGTACGGCAACACTCACGGGTTCGTCGGCGGCTACCCGACGACATCGCACACCGTGAGCTGCGTGGTGCTCGCCGGGACCGGCGAGGACATGCAACGGGATTACTGGTACAGCAGCTCGCGCGACTGGCGCGATTTGGAACCCGCAGAGGCGATCGGCCGCGAGAGCGCGCGCCGCACGATCGCCCGCTTGGGGCCACGCAAACTGTCCACGCGCCGCGCGCCGGTGCTCTTCGTGCCGGAAATCGCACGTGGCCTCATCGGCCACTTCACCGCCGCGATTCGCGGCAGCAGCCAATACCGCCAATCCTCCTTTCTGCTGAATGCGGCGGGCCGGCGAGTATTTCCCGCCGGATTCTCGATCGCCGAGCGGCCGCACCTACCGAAGGCCATGGGCAGCGCGCCTTTCGACGACGAGGGTGTCGCGACGGCCGATCGCGAACTCATCGTCGACGGAGTGCTCACCGGCTACATCTTGTCGAGCTACTCCGCGCGCAAGCTCGGACTCGAGACCACCGGCAATGCCGGCGGTGCTCACAATCTGCTCGTCGCACCGACGCAGAGCGGCGGCATGGCCGCGATGCTCTCGCGGCTCGGCGAGGGCTTGCTGGTGACCGAGCTCATGGGGCAGGGCGTCAACATCGTCACCGGCGACTATTCGCGCGGCGCGGCGGGCTTCTGGGTCGAAAACGGCGCGATACAATATCCCGTGGCCGAAATCACCATTGCCGGCAATCTGCGCGACATGCTGTTGGGAATAGCGGCGGTGGGCGATGACGTGGATGCGCGCGGCGGGACGCGGGTGGGATCGATCCTGCTCGAGCAGATGACGATCGCCGGCGAATGAGCGGCTGACGCAACAGGCTCAGGCCTTCGCCGCAATCATATCTTTGAGCGAGCGCGTGCCTAGCTGCTCGCGCATGGCGGCTTCGACCTCGCGCATCACCCGCGCGGCAGCCTTCACCGAATTCATGCCGATCGCCAGGCGCCCGGTTTGCAGCATGCGGATTGCCTCCACGATGTCCGCCAACAAGATGCCGTCGGGATTGCGGCCGGGAACGAATTGTTCCTGTTCGGTGGCGATGAGCAATCCGCCGCGTTCGAGGCATGAAAGTACGGGTGCGAGCGCAATGCTCGGGATGTCGAGTTCGGCGGCGAGATCGGGAGCCGTCCAATAGGTTTTGCCGGCCGCGTAATCGCGACCGATCAAGTACATGACCGACAGCCCGACCTCTTCCCGATCGCTGCCGGTCAGCTCGATCGCCTGCTGGCCATGGCGCAGATATTGCGGAAATTGCAGATAGAACGCGAGCTGCGCGCCGATCAGCAGTATGAGCCAGCTCAAGTAGACCCAGATAAGCGTGGTCAACACGATGGCAAAACCGGTGTACACGGCCACCAATCGGGATGAATAGAGGATGACAGACGTGAACCCCTGTCCGACCAGCGCCCAGATGATGCCGGCGGCTACTCCGCCGACGAGCGCGGCGCGGAATTGCACGCGGGTATTCGGAATGAAGGAATACATGAACGTGAACACGGCCGTGACGATGGCATAGGGCACCAGCCTGCCGAGAATTTCCAGTGTCCCGGCGAGCGGCGCCAAAGCGTTCAGCCACTGTGCAAACGGACTCTGCTGCGCGGACCCTAAGAGGCCGATCGCGACGGCGAGCAGAATCGGTCCGAGGATCATGACGCTCAGGTATTCGGTGAACCGGCGGCCGAAACTTCGCGGGCGTTCCACACGCCACACGAAATTGAAACTCGCCTCCACCTTTTGGATGGTCGTGATCACGGTGTAGACCAGAAAGGCGAGCCCGATGGAGCCGAGCAGGTCGCCGCGCATATTGACGACGAATTGCATCACGCTCTCGGTCAACTGGGTCGCCGCCGCGTCGCCCAGGGGGCGGAAGAACTCATGCAGCAGGTAGCGCAGGTCGCCGCGGGCGCCCAAGCCCTTGAGAATCGAAAAACTGAACACCATGAGCGGCACCAAGGACAGCAGCGTGGTGTACGCCAAGCTCATGGCGCGAATGTTGATCTGGCCGCGCAGCCAGTCGCGGATGAGTGCCGCCGGGAAGCGCAGGAAGCGCAACAGCGGTCCCCACGGCGGGGCCATGTCGCGCGATCTTTGAAACAAGCCGTCTTCCAGACGTTCCAGCCACCCCGGCATGCGGTTTTCTCAGCGCGCGGGCGCGGTCAACCGCTGCAGCGCCTCGCGGTAGTTGGCGCTGGTGCGCGTCACAATCTCCGGCGGAAGGTGCGGTGCCGGCGGCTTCTTGTCCCATTGCAGCGATTCCAGGTAGTCGCGGACGAACTGTTTGTCGAAGCTCGGCGGGCTGATGCCCGGTTTATAGGAGGCCATGGGCCAGAAGCGCGAGGAATCCGGCGTCAACACTTCGTCGATGAGCGTGAGGCGACCGGCCGCATCGATTCCGAATTCGAACTTGGTGTCGGCGATGATGATGTTGCGCGCGCGCGCGTGCTCGGCCGCGAAGCGATAGATATCGAGTGCGATGCGCCTGATGCTGTCGGCGCAATCACGTCCGACCAACCTCACGATGGCCTCGAAGTCGATGTTCTCGTCATGGTGGCCCGCGGGCGCCTTCGAAGCCGGAGTGAACAGGGGTTCGGGCAGCGCTTGCCCCATTTGCAGCCCGGCCGGCAGGGCAATTCCGCACACCGAGCCGTTGCGCTCGTAGTCCCTGAATCCTGAGCCGATCAGATAGCCACGCACCACCGCTTCGATCGGCAGCGCCTCGAGTTTGCGGACCACCATGGAGCGCCCGGCGAGCTGCGCGCGCTCGGCGGCGTCGCTGACGATATCCTCCACCTTCAGATCGGTGAGGTGATTCGCCACCAGGTGCCGGGTCTTCGCAAACCAGAACAATGAAATCTGCGTGAGGACTTCGCCCTTGAACGGAATGGGATCCGGCAGCACGACGTCGAACGCCGACAACCGATCGGTCGCGACGATCAACAGATGATCCGAATCCACCTGATATATGTCGCGAACCTTGCCCTGATGAATCCTCTGGAAACCGCTCAGCCGCGTCTCGAATAGCGGTGCGGATTGCGAATCCTGTTGCATGCGTGTGCGGCCTTCCGACTGCTACCATGGAGGATCGGCGATTGTGGCGGGGCGGGGCTGATAGGTCAACGCGAATGGGTTGGATCGGTAAATTCGTCGGGGCTCTGATCGGTCTCCTCAGCACCCGCAGCCTGTGGGGCGCCGTGGTGGGCGCGATTATCGGGCATCTATTCGACGAGAGCTCGCGTGCGAACCCGGCGGCCGGCGCGGGTTTCGCCGCCGGAAGCAATTCGCTATCGATTTCCGAGACGTTCTTTCGAACCACTTTCGAACTGATGGGGCATGTCGCGAAGTCCGATGGCCGAGTGACGGAGGCCGAGATCGATGCGGCGCGCCGCCTGATGACCGAACTCAGACTCGGGCCCCAGGAGATCGCTTTGGCGATCGACTGCTTTCGCACGGGAAAATCGCCCGTCTATGACGCGAACTCGAACATAGAGCGGCTGCAGTACGCGTGCGGACGGCGCCCGGACCTGTTGCGCGCCTTCATCGAAATCCAACTGCGCGCGGCACTCGCCGGTAATGGCATATCGCCTCCGGCGCGACTGATCTTGGCGCGCGCGGCGGAGCAATTGGGCATTTCCCCGCTGGAGTTCGCGCATCTGGAGGCGAGCTTGCGCGCGCGCCGGCGCACGCGCAGCGCCGGCGGAGCCGGCGGCGCCGCCCGGCCCGCGGCCGGCGCGGCATCGGTCGCGGATTACTACGCGGAACTCCAAGTGGATCCCAATATCAGCGATCAGGAGGTGACTCGGGCGTATCGGCGACAGATGAGCCGCCACCATCCTGATAAACTGGTGGCCAACGGGCTTCCGGAGTCGATGGCGGAAATGGCGAAGGAAAAAACCCAGCGCATTCAAGAGGCTTACGAAGGCATACGCGCCGCCCGCGGAATGCGGTGAGGGAGTCAGTATGGGCATCATCATTTCCCCGTCGATCCTGTCAGCCGACTTCTCACGCTTGGGCGAGGAGGTCAATGCGGTCCTAGCCGCCGGCGCCGATTGGATCCACTTCGACGTCATGGACAATCACTATGTGCCCAACCTCACCATCGGTCCGATGGTGTGCGCGGCCCTACGCAAGGCGGGCGTCAAGGCACCCATCGATGTGCACTTGATGGTATCGCCCGTCGATCCGCTGGCGGCGGATTTTGCGAAAGCGGGCGCCTCTCACATCAGCTTTCATCCGGAAGCAACGCAACACGTGGATCGCACCATCCAGCACATTCGCGATTCGGGCTGCAAGCCCGGGCTGGTATTCAACCCCGCAACATCGCTCAACTGGTTGGACTATGTCATCGACAAGCTGGACATCATTTTGCTGATGTCGGTGAATCCGGGCTTCGGCGGTCAGAGTTTCATCTCGAGTTCGCTGCCCAAACTCGCCGAGGCACGCGCCCGGATCAAGGCGAGCGGCCGTGACATACGGCTGGAAATCGACGGCGGGGTGAAGATCGACAATGCCGCTGAGATCGCTCGGGCCGGAGCGGACACTTTCGTCGCGGGCTCAGCGATTTTCGGCAGCCCGGATTATTCGGCCACCATCAAAGCCATGCGGACGCAAATAGAGCGCGGCTATTCGTCGTCATCGTCATCGTCGTCGTCGTCATCATCGTGATGTTCGCTGCGAGTCGTCTTCGGGGAACCGGTACCGGCGCCCGCCTTTACGGGCACGATCAACGGGCGCGTCTTGACTTTCGGACGCGCGTTGAACACCACGATGGTCTTGCCGGTGGCGCGCAGCAGGCCTTGCTCCTCGAGCACCTTGAGTACGCGTCCCGCCATTTCGCGCGAGCAGCCGACCAAGCGTGAAAGCTCCTGGCGGCTCACTTTGATCTGCATACCCTCGGGATGCGTCATCGCATCCGGCTCGCCGCACAGATCCATGATGGCGTGAGCGACGCGGCCGGTCACGTCGACGAAGGCCAGGTCGCCAAGCTTGCGATTGGTCCGATCGAGCCGCGTTGCCAGCTGGGTCGCCAACTCGAAAATCAACCCTGGGCTTTCGGCCGCGATCTGCCGGAAACGCGGATACGTCATTTCGGCAAGCTCGGATTGCTGGCGGGTGCGCACCCACGCGCTGCGCGTCGGCTGCTCGTAGAACAGGCCCATCTCCCCGAAGAACTGACCCTTGTTCAGATAGGCCAGCACCATTTCGTTGCCATCTTCATCCTCGATCATGACTTCGACCGAGCCCGAGATGATGTAGTACAAAATGTCCGGCAAATCGCCGGCGTGGATGATCACGGTCTTGGAAGGGACTGTCCGAATTCGGCAGTAGCTCAAGAAACGATTGATCGCTGGGATATCGCTTAAGGCCTTAGCCCCTTCTTCCATGGTTTCTCCGTGTTATGTCGTATCGTTCGTTAAACCACTATGCTGGCGCACGTTTTATTACATAAGTCCCGGAATCGCAAGCACTATTAGCTCGGCACAATGAATTTGAAGCAGCGCTTGCGGTGGGGCCCAAAGCGTGCAGGGAACCCTCGAGCGCTCCGTTCGAGGCTTCGGGCCAGCTTCGTTCGAGGCTTAAAGCCAATAGGACCCTCGGGTCATGAGCCGGGAGGTAAGCCGCATCGCCGCCCGCAGCACGGCGGGCAACGGCGTGGCACCGAGGGTCGCCGCCTCGGCTCCATGGCGGATTTCATCCTGCATCATTTGTTCGAGGATGGCCCGACTGCGCTCGTCGGAGGAACTCAGGCGCTGCATATGGCCCTGTAGATGCGATTCGACCTGTCGCTCGGTCTCTTCGACGAAGCCCAAACCGATGCCGCGCCCGAGGGCGCCGGCCGCTGCGCCGAGCGCGAAAGAACCCGCGTACCAGAGCGGGTTCAAGGCGCTGGTGCGGCCATTGAGTTCCGCGAGCCTGAGTTCGCACCAGGCGAGGTGGTCATTTTCCTCGGCAGCCGCCTGGCGCAAGGCGGTCTCGATCTCGGGGTCGCGCGACGTCATGGCCTGTCCCTGATACAGGGCTTGAGCAGCGACCTCGCCCGAATGGTTCACCCGCATCAGGCGCGCCGACAGGGTTCTATCGGCCTCCGACAGCGATTCCACGGCAGGCGCCGCCGGAGACTGGCGAACGGCGTTCGCGGGAGCGGTTAAGACCTTGATTGCCTTGTCTATTTCGCCTATGAATCGGTCTATTGGGCTGAAACTGCGGGTATCCATGGCGACACTATATTATAGGCGCGCGGAGAAGGGGGTGCAGGGCACGGGCCGGCCCGGGTTGGGGCTGGCATCTTCGGGCTCCGTTCTGTACACTTTCGCGCCTTTCGTTAACGACCTGAAACAGCTGAGTATTTTCATGTACACCGTATTTTCGAAGCCCGAGGAGACCCGAGGCGACTGGTTCTTGGTCGACGCCGCGGGCAAAACCCTCGGCCGTTTGGCCTCCGAGATCGCGCATCGTTTGAAGGGCAAGCACAAGCCAAATTATGCGCCGCATCAAGATCTTGGCGATCACATCGTGGTCATCAACGCGGGTAATGTACGGGTCACGGGCGCCAAACTCACGGACAAGTTTTACCACCAGCACACCGGTTACGTCGGTAATTTGAAGAGCATCTCGCTCGGCAAATTGCTGCAAGAGCATCCTGAGCGCGCGATCGAATTTGCCGTGAAGGGAATGCTGCCCAAGGGTCCTTTGGGCCGGCGCATGTACAAGAAGCTGCATGTGTTCGGCGGCAAGGACCACCCGCATCAGGCGCAGCAGCCGAAGGCGCTGGAAATCTAAGAATTCTCAAAGGACAGGACCATGGCATTAAAAACAGCCGCCAATTCGTTCTACGGCACCGGCCGGCGAAAGACCTCGAGCGCCCGCGTCTATCTGCGGCAAGGGACGGGTAAGGTCTCCATCAACGGCCGCACTCTCGATGAATTCTTCGGACGGGAAACCGGCCGGATGATCGTGAGACAGCCTTTTGGCGCGGTACAGCTCGACGGGAAATTCGACGTCGATGCCCATGTGGAAGGCGGCGGCATCACCGGTCAAGCTGGAGCGATTCGGCACGGGATCACGCGCGCTCTCATGGCCTACGATGAGACGCTGAGGTCGCCTCTGCGCAAGGCGGGATTCGTCACTCGCGATGCGCGCGAAGTCGAACGCAAGAAAGTCGGCCGTCGCAAGGCACGGCGCGGCACGCAGTTCTCCAAGCGCTAACCCTGAGGAGCCTGTGGCGGCGGCGATCGACCGTTTTTGGGGGATCGTCTAGCGGTAGGACAACGGTCTCTGACACCGTTTACCTAGGTTCGAATCCTAGTCCCCCAGCCAAATAGGGCCCGACCGCGGGCCCTTTCACCTCAACTGCACGGGTGGCAATGTCGGGCGAACGCAATTCGGGTGGTCAGCTTGCGCCAATGGCGCTTGCCGCGCTCGGCGTCGTGTTCGGCGATATCGGCACGAGTCCGCTCTATGCGATGTCGGCGTGTTTCACGGGTCCCGCCATCGCGGTCACCCCGGACCACGTGCTCAGCGTACTGTCGCTGATTTTTTGGTCCTTGGTCCTGGTCATTTTGCTCAAATACGTGAGCGTCGTGCTGAACGCCGACAACAAGGGCGAAGGCGGCGTGTTGGCGCTTACCGCACTGGTGATCAATACCGCGCGCGCGAGTCCGCGCCGCAAGCTCTACGGGACTCTCGGCATACTGGGCGCATCGCTGTTTTTCGCGGACGGCGCGATCACGCCCGCGATATCCGTGTTGGGCGCCGTCGAAGGTTTGCATGTCGCGGCGCCCGACGCGCAGATTCCGATTCTGCCCATCACTCTGCTGGTATTGGTCGGATTGTTCCTGATCCAACGCAAGGGCACGGGTTCGGTGGGCAAGGTCTTCGGTCCGGTCATGCTGGGTTGGTTCGTCATTCTGGCGGTGATGGGCGTGTCGTGGATCGTGCGCGAACCCAAGGTGCTACTGGCGCTCGACCCGTCGCGCGCACTCCGCTTGTTGTCACGACACGATGTGGGAGCGCTCGCGGTGCTGGCCGGCGTCTTTCTGACCGTCACCGGCGGGGAGGCGCTGTATGCCGACATGGGACATTTCGGCAAGACACCGATTCGCCTCGGATGGATCTGCATCGTCATGCCGGCACTGGTGATCAACTATTTTGGACAGGGCGCGCTGCTGATCGAGAATCCGGCGGCGATCAGCAATCCTTTCTATCTGATGGCGCCCGCATGGTCGCTGTGGCCGCTGGTATTCATCGCGACCGCCGCGGCCGTGATCGCGTCGCAGGCGGTCATCTCCGGGGTCTTCTCGGTGACGACCCAAGCCGTGAGCTTGGGTCTCCTGCCGCGAGTCAGCGTGCTGCATTCGTCGGCGGAACACGCCGGCCAAATCTATGTGCCGACGATGAATTGGGTGCTCATGATCGCCGCGCTCGCCTTGGTCATGGGATTCGGCGGTTCGTCGGCGTTGGCCGGGGCCTATGGCTTGGCGGTCTCCGGCGCGATGACGATCGTGACCCCGCTCACCTTGAGCCTGATCAAATCACGCACCGGCAAGGAAAGCCGCACGCTGCGCATGGGACTCTCGTTGCTGTTCATCGTCGACATCGCCTTCTTGTGCGCCAATCTGACCAAGCTCGAAGACGGCGGCTGGCTGCCGCTGGTATCGGGGTTGATCATCTATTGGTTGATGCAGACGTGGCAAAGGGGCCGCGCCTCGGTGATGGCGCGGCTGCTGCGCGAACAGAAGCCGGTGCGCGATTTTCTCGACGACTTGAGGCGCGATCCGCCCGTGCGCGTGCCGGGCACATCGATTTTCCTCGACCCCAAGGCGTCCGGCATACCGCGCGCGCTGCTCAACAACATCAAATTCAACCGCGTGATGCATGAACACGTCGTCCTGCTGACGGTGGTCACCCGCGAGCAGCCGCGCATCATCGCGGCCAAGCGCTTGACGGTGACGCCGGTGTGCGACGGCATCGTGCGCATCGTCGCCCAGTTCGGCTTCATGGAAAAGCCGAACATCACCGAGATCCTGCGGGAGGCGGAAAGCCACGGCGTCCCCTATGACCCGGAGAAAACGACCTATTTCCTGAGCCGTGAAGAACTGCTGCGGGGCCAGCGTTCCGACCTTCCGCCGCTGCGACGGACCGCCTTCATGCAAATGGCGCGCAGCGCGCAGGTCATCGCGGACTATTACGGACTTCCGCCCAGCCGAGTGATCGAGATCGGGACGCGACTCGAAATCTAGCCGGACCCGGCTGCTAGGTCTTGATCGTCCTCACTCCGTCATCGCCCGCCACGAGCAACAGATCCGCGCGCCGACCGGCGAACAATCCCACGGTCACGACCCCCGCGATCCGATTGACGGCGGATTCAAAAGCCAACGGGTCGTTCAGCCGCAGGTTGTGGACATCCAGTATCTGATTTCCATTGTCGGTGACCACGCCGTCGCGCCAAACCGGCTGTCCTCCGAGCTTCACGAGCTGTCGTGCCACGTACGAGCGCGCCATGGGGATGACCTCGACGGGCAGAGGGAAGGTGCCGAGTATCGAAACGAGCTTGGTATCGTCGATGATGCAGATGAATCTTGCGGAGGCGGCGGCAAGCACCTTCTCGCGAGTCAGCGCCGCCCCCCCGCCCTTGATCAAGATGCCTGTGGCGGTCGCTTCGTCGGCGCCGTCGATGTAGAGCTCGAGGTCTCCCGCCGTGTTCAGGTCGAGTTCCTCGATGCCGGCTGCTTGCAGCGCCCGAGAGGTCGCCCGCGAACTCGATACCGCGCCGGAGAGCCGTTTTTTGCTGGATTTCAGCGCGTCGATGAATTGGCCGACGGTGGATCCGCTGCCGATCCCCAGCACCATGTCTTCTTCCACGTATGGGAGAGCGGCTTGGGCGGCACGGAGTTTCTTTTCCGTCGATGAGAGACTAATTTTCCTACCCCTGAAAACAACTGTGCCCGCTTACGCGGGCACAGTTGATTACTTTCGAAGGCTTACTTTTTCTTAGCGGCCTTTTTCTTAGCTACCTTCTTCTTCGCCTTCTTTGCTTTCGCTGCCATGATAGAAACTCCGTTGTCGGGTTAGTCCGGGGTCCGAGTATATACACGAATAATTAATTTACAAGCAATACGTCACCCTTCATGCACTCCGATGTGGTAGCGATGTGAACGGCCTCACTCGAGAGTGAGAATGAAATCCCAATCCTTGCGCGTCACCGGCATCACCGACAGACGATTCCCACGGCGCAGTAAAACCAAATCCTTCAGCTCCCGTTGCGCATGCCGACGCAGTTCATCGAGTGTGATGACGCGATCGAACTTGCGCTGCAGCTTCACATCCACCACGAACCAGCGAGGCGCGTCCGCCTTCGAGTCGGCGTCGAAGTGATGATGCTTGGGGTCGAAGGCGGTTGCATCGGCGTAGCCTCCCCGCACGACGCTCACCACCCCGGCGACTCCCGGGACATCGCAGCTCGAGTGATAGAAAAACGCCAGATCCCCCTTCTTTATCGAGTCCCGCAGCATATTGCGCGCCTGATAATTGCGTACTCCATCCCACGCGGTCGTCTGTCTGGGTGCGCGCTGCAGATCATCGATGCTGAAACTATCCGGTTCGGATTTCAGCAGCCAATAGTTTACGTCCTGCGCGGGATTCGTGGGTCGAGCGGGCTTCGTGGGTCGAGCGGGCTTCGTGCGTTTCGTCGGGTTCATGGCGTTATGGGTCTTCCTGTCGTTGGCCTTTCGAAAAGTGCCGCAGTCCCGATTCCGTCGCCAGCGCGTCCAAGCGCAAGTCCCAGGTGTCCGCGAAACTCGAGTGCGTGAACTGGTTATCAAAGGCGAGCCCAACCACATGCGGGCCGGCCCAGCGGTTTCGTCGGCGGCGAAAGTGGAGCGCGCGATCGTAGAATCCGCCGCCCTGACCGAGCCGTCTGCCCGCGGCGTCAACTCCGACCACGGGAACGACGATGAGATTGAACCATTGAGCCGCTACCGGGTGCCCCTTGCGCCGCGGAACGGCGATGCCGTAGGCGCCGCGGCGAGTCGGACCTTCGAGTGGGTAGAATCGCATGCGCCCATGGCGCCGATCGATGATGACGGGCACGAAGACGCGCACGCCATGGCGACGAGCCGTCGCGATCAGGCGCGCAGTGTCCGTTTCGCGGTCGAAGGGTAGGTACAGCGCAATACGCTTGCCGGCTCTGAAGTTCGGCAACCCGGCAATGGCTTTCGCCGCCAGCGCCGATCGTGCGCTATGTTCGGCGGCGCTCAAAGAGCGGCGCGCGGCGCGCAACTGTTTGCGTAACGCGACTTTCATGCGCTCGAGACTTTCATGCGTTCGAATAGGGTCGAATAGGGATGGCGCCACCCGCATGTGCCGGTTTGGACCGTTGCTCCCGACCTGAGCAACAGGTGGGGCCAACTGCGGCACTTAAGGCTTTCCGCTCGAGGCGGACTTGCACAATGTTGCCAGCAAGCACGGCCCCTGGGGTTTCAAACTTAGGGTCGAGAGGTAACCCGATCCGCATCGAACACCGCAGGCAGCGCCAAAATCAATCGTCTCGAGGAGGGCGCCGCTCTCAGAGCTCCAGCTGTTGACCCTTCTCCAAGGCCGACTCTACGCGCTCGCGCAAGATACGCAAGCGTCCGCCGACGTCAGATTCGAGATTGCTGTCACGGTTGCGGAATCGAATCAACTCGTTCGCCATATTGAGCGCGGCGATCACCGCGATCCGGTCGAGGCCCACTACTTTGCCGCTGTCGCGGATTTCGCGCATTTTATTGTTCAAGAACTCGGCCGAATCCAATAGGTCCGAGCGCTCCTCGATCGGGCAGGTGATGTGGTACTCCTTTTCGAGTATGCGCACGCTGACTCGCGCTTGATTGTCGCTCACGCTTGTTCCATCGATTTCAATCGCCCGATCATCGCCTCGACGCGAGCGCGCACCTGTTCGTTTTTCTGCAACAGACCGGCACGTTCCGACGTCAGCGTCTCCTGCCGTTGACGCAGCGCCCGATTTTCCTCTTTGATCTGACTGACCGTCACGATCAGGTCTTCCAGCCGCTTCTCGAGCCGCTTGAGTTCGAGTTCGACCGCGGACTTCGGTGTAGGTTCGTTCATAGACGCCCAATATAGAGCGAGGCATAGCGCAATGCAAAGGGCGGCATGGGCCCGTACTGCGCTATTATTAGCGCAATCATGATGTCCGACATTCGATTCAAGGACTTTGAAGACGTGCTGGCCACGGCGGGGAGTCTGGCGGATGCCGCCGAGGCGCACGGTTCATTGTGCGGCGCGCTGTGTTCGATGTCTCCGTACAAGATGCAGGATTGGGTCAATGAAATCTTGCCCGACGGCGCATCCCTGTCCGATGAATCGGCGGCGATGATCGAGCGTGTGTTCACGGCGACCGCAACGTCGTTCGGCGAACAAGGCATGGAATTCGAACCGCTGTTGCCGGATGACGAGTCACCCCTCAACGGCCGCGCCAATGCGCTGGCGTTATGGTGCACGGGGTTCCTGTATGGTCTGGGAACCGGGCACATCTCCGATCTCGGAGCATTGAACGGCGATGTCGGCGAGATCGTCCGCGATTTCACCGAAATCTCGCGCGCCACGGGCGATGATGCCGACGCCGACGAGTCCAACGAACAGGCCTATGCCGAACTGGTCGAGTTCATCCGGGTGGCGGCCCAGGTCGTATTCGAAGAACTGCTGCCGCTTCGCCGGCAGGTCTATCCGACACAGCAGCGTTTGCACTGAATCTTCAAGGAGCACGGACCTCATGGACCGCAATGAGTTTGCGCGGCGGCGCCGCCAATTCATGCGCATGATCGGCAAGGACGCCATTGCCATCCTGCCGGCGGCTCCCGTGCGCCATCGCAATGGCGACATCGAATACGCCTACCGCCAGGACAGCCACTTTTATTATCTTTGCGGGTTTCCGGAACCCGATGCCGTTGCGGTGCTGGTACCGGGGCGGCCGCAAGCCGAGTACCTCTTGTTCGTGCGCGAACACGACAGCGTACGAGAGTCCTGGGACGGTCCCGTGGCCGGAACCGACGGCGCCGTCGAGCGCTACGGTGCGGACGACGCCTTTCCCATCGCGGACATCGACGAAATTTTGCCCGGCTTGATGGAGCAGCGCTCGCAAGTCTTCTATCCCATGGGGGCGCACCCGGATTTCGATCCGCAAGTCGTCGGCTGGGTCAACGGACTGCGCGTGCAGGCGCGTCAGGGGGCCGGTGGAACCCAGGAATTCGTTGCGCTCCGTCACGTGCTCGACGACATGCGCCTCTACAAGAGTCGAGCGGAGCAAAGGAGTTTACGCCGCGCCGCCCAGATCGCGATGGGCGCGCATCGCCGCGCAATGCGCTTCGCGCGACCGGGCAGGATGGAGTACGAGGTGATGGCGGAATTGCTGCATGAATTTCGCTCACGCAACGCGGACGTTTCCTATCACCCGATAGTCGGCGGCGGCGCCAATGCCTGTGTGATGCACTACCGCAGCAACGACCAACCGTTGTGCGACGGCGATTTGCTGCTGATCGATGCGGGATGCGAACTCGATTACTACGCCTCGGACGTCACCCGCACCTTCCCGGTCAGCGGACGGTTCACGCCCGAGCAACGCGCGATCTACGAAGTGGTGCTCGAGGCACAACTCGCCGCCATCGACAAGGTGCGTGCGGGAAATCATTGGAATGAACCGCACGAGGCCGCCGTGCGCGCGGTGACAGCGGGCTTGGTCGAATTGGGGCTGCTGAAGGGTCGCGTCCCGAGGCTCGTGAAGGAGCAGGCATATCTCGAGTACTTCGGCCATAGGACCGGCCACTGGCTGGGGATGGACGTGCACGATGTGGGAGACTACAAGGTCGGCGGCGAGTGGCGGGTATTGGAGAGTGGAATGGCGCTCACGGTGGAGCCGGGCATCTACATTCGACCGTCGCCGCGGATACCGAAGGAATTCTGGAATATCGGGATTCGTATCGAGGATGATGTGCTGGTGACGAACGGCGCTCCCGACGTGCTGACGGCGGCGCTGGAGAAGACCCCGGACGAGGTGGAATCTCTGGTGGGTGCGCTGTGACTCGGCCCGAGACGGAGGCCTTCGACATCGCCATCGTGGGCGGCGGCATGGTTGGCGCCAGCCTCGGGGCCGCCTTGGCGCCGCTGGGGCTCAGGATCGCGCTCATCGAAGCCGTCCCGCACGATTCGGACTCGAGTCCGAGCTTCGATGAGCGCACGACGGCCTTGTCGAACGGCAGCCGGCAAATCCTCGAGACGCTGGGGATTTGGTCCCACGTGCAGGGAGCCGCGACTCACATCGCGAAGATTCACATTTCGGATCAGGGCCGCTTCGGATTTGCGCGCATCGATGCGGCGGAACAGGGCCTCGCGGCCATGGGCTATGTGGTGCCCAACCGCGAACTCGGTCGGACCTTGTGGCCCCGCCTTGCGGCGAGTACCAACGTCCGTGTGTTCTGCCCCGCGACGGTGTCGCAAATCACACCGGGGGAGAGCGGGGTCCGGCTCGAGATCCTGGATGCGGGGACCGCGATCGATGCCAAGCTCGTCGTGGCCGCCGACGGCGTGCACTCGGCGGTGCGCCGTGCCTTTGGCGTCGATGCCCAAACGCGCGACTACGAACAGACGGCGGTGATCACCACGGTACTGCCGCAGCGCTTCCATGAGCACGTGGCGTATGAGCGATTCACGGCGAATGGCCCGCTGGCATTGCTGCCGCTCGAGGGAGGCCGCTGTACGCTGGTACTGACCCTCCGCACCGACATGGCGCAATCCGCCCTCGCCTGGTCGGAGGCGGAGTTTCTCGACGAGGTCCAGCGCCGATTTGGGTTTCGTCTGGGACGCTTCCTCAAGGTGGGCCGGCGTGCGCTCTATCCGCTCTCGCTCACGCGTTCCACCCGCACCAGCGCGGGACGTTGCGTCATCGTCGGTAACGCCGCGCAAGCGCTGCACCCGGTCGCCGGGATGGGCTTCAATCTGGGATTGCGCGACGTCGCGAGTTTGGCCGAACTGATCGCGGAGCGACGCAACGACGGCGACTTCGACCCCGGAGCGGCCGAGTTGCTCGCCCAGTACGACGCTTGGAGAGGAGCGGATCGTGCGGGAGTCATTGCCTTCACCGATGGCCTCGTCCGCATGTTCGCCAACCCCATGGGTGCGGTGGAGCGATTGCGCAGCCTGGGACTCTTGGCCTTCGATTTGCTGCCGCCCGCCAAAGCCGCGCTGTCGCGCTTGAGCACAGGCGCCGGGAACGACGCGCGCGTGCCGAAGCTCGCCCGGGGAGTCGCACTCGCATGAGCATGCAATGAACCGCGACCTGGATGCGGTCATCGTCGGCGCGGGTGTGATCGGCACAGTCATGGCCGCGTTGCTCGTGGCGCGCCGCTTGAGCACCCCGCAGCGCGTCGTCATCGTCTGCGATCGCTTGCCGTCGCAGCCGACGCCCGACGGCGATTGGGATGTGCGGGTGTTTGCGCTGAGCCGCGCATCGGAACGGTTGCTGCGAATTTGCGGGGTCTGGGAGTCGCTGCCGGCGGCGCGAAGGTTTGCCTATGAGCGGGTGCGCGTGTGGGATGCGAGCGGCGACCCGCGGGGCAGGGGTTCGCTCGAGTTCGATTGCGCTCGGCTCGGTGAGCCGAATCTCGGCTTCATCGTCGACGGACTCGCGTTACAGCACGAGTGTCTGCGAGCGGCCCGATCAGCCGGGGTGGCGGTGATCGAGGCGGGTGTCGCGGCGATCGCAACCAACGACGCGAATATTGCGTTGCGCTTGACCGATGGGCGTGAATTGCGCAGCAAACTGTTGCTGGCCGCCGATGGGCCCAACTCCAAGACCCGCGACCTGCTAGGCATCGAAACTGCCGGTCACACTTATTGTCAAGACGCGTTGGCCGCGCGCGTGCGCACCGTGAAGCCTCATGAAAATACGGCCTGGCAGCGATTTTTGCCCGGTGGCCCGCTGGCGTTTCTGCCGCTCCCGGACGGCCGGTGCTCCATCGTGTGGAGCGCGCCCAACCGCGAGGCGGCGAGGCTGCGCGCTATGGAACCCGAGGGTTTCGGCGCGGCGCTCGGCGCGGCGAGCGGCGGCGTGCTCGGCGATTGCGAACTCACGAGCGCCGTTGCCAGTTTTCCGCTCAGGCTCAAATACGCCGTGGACTACGTGCGGCCGCGCGCGGTGCTGCTGGGCGATGCGGCGCATGTCGTACACCCGTTGGCCGGGCAGGGCCTGAACCTGGGGCTGCTCGATTGTGCCGCGCTCGCGGATGTGCTCGGTGACGGCGTGGGCGCCGGGCATTATGGCGAGCACACGCTGCTGCGGCGTTACGAGCGCTGGCGGCGCAGCGAGAACCTCTTGGCGGCGACTGCGCTCGATGGACTCGAGCGGTTGTTTTCGAACTCCGGTCCCATCAGCACCGGATTGCGCGCGGCGGCCCTGAGCGGGGTGGGCAAGCTGCCCTTCATCAAGCGCGAGTTCGCGCAGCGCGCCCTGGGATTGCGGGGCGATATTCCGGCGTTCCTGCAAGTCCCCACCTGACCCGGCGGCCGGGCTAGCGATGCACAATCGTTCCTAAATAACCACGGCTGGGGCTTACAGCCGGTCGACCTTGGCGGCGCAAATGAAATCGTTGTCGGAGAGTCCGCCGATCGAATGGGTCGCGAAGGTGATGTGGCAGTAGTCGTAGCCCAACTCCAGGTCCGGATGATGATCCTCCGTGTTCGCGATGTGGGCGATCGCGTTGACGAAGCTCATGGTGCGGTAGAAATCCTTGAACTTCAGCGACCGCTTCAGGCTCTTGGAATCCGCGGCGATCCGCCAATCCTTGTGCAACTTCTTGCGCAGCAGTTTCGCCTTGGCGGGCGCCAGCGGCGGCACGCCGCCTTCGCAGGGGACGCATTTTCTCGCCGACAATTCCCTCATGACGGAGTCCTCGTATAGGTGCGCTCGATGTAGCGCTCGACGAGATCCTGGAATTCCTCGGCGATGCGATCGCCCTTCAAGGTCACGGTCTTCGCCCCGTCCTCGTAAACCGGGGCCACCGGGTTTTCACCCGTGCCGGGCAGGCTGATGCCGATATTGGCGTGCTTGCTCTCGCCCGGGCCGTTGACCACGCAGCCCATCACCGCTACGGACATGTCTTCCACGCCGGTGTGTCGCTTGCGCCATTCGGGCATCCGATGGCGAATGTGGTTCTGGATCTTTTGCGCCAGTTCTTGAAAGTAGGTGCTGGTGGTGCGGCCGCAGCCCGGGCAGGCGATCACCATCGGGGTAAACGAACGCAGACCCATGGTCTGGAGTATCTCCTGGGCGACGATCACTTCCTGCGTGCGATCGCCACCCGGCTCGGGCGTCAACGATACGCGGATGGTGTCGCCGATGCCTTGCTGCAGCAACACGCCCATCGCGGCGGTGGAGGCGACGATTCCCTTGCTCCCCATGCCCGCTTCGGTCAGTCCCAAGTGCAAGGGGTAGGTGCATCGCTTGGCCAAATTCTGATAGACGGCGATCAGATCCTGCACGCCGCTGACCTTGGCGCTGATGACGATCATGTCGGCTCCGAGCCCCAGGCTCTCCGCCCGCTGCGCGCTGTTGAGCGCGGAGACGACGATGGCTTCGCGCATCACGTCGATGGCGGAGAGCGGCGCCGCTTGCTTGCTGTTCTCGTCCATCATGCGGGTGAGCAGGTCTTGATCGAGACTGCCCCAGTTGACGCCGATGCGCACCGGTTTTCGATACTCGCAGGCGGTTTCGATCATCTCCGCGAATTGCGGGTCGCGCTTGCTGCCCCGGCCGACATTGCCGGGATTGATGCGCAGCTTGCCGAGCGCTCGAGCGCACGCCGGATGGGCCTTGAGAAGCTTGTGGCCGTTGAAGTGGAAATCGCCGACCAGCGGCGTCGCGACGTTCAATGCATCCAGCCGGTCGCGGATATGCGGGACGGCGGCGGCGGCCTCGTCATTGTTCACCGTTATCCGCACCAGCTCGGAGCCCGCCCGCGCCAGCGCTTTGACCTGCGCGACGGTGCCGTCGATATCGGCCGTGTCGGTGTTGGTCATGGATTGAACGACGATCGGCGCTTTGCCACCGATGGTCACCGAGCCTACTTTTACGCCTAGGGACGTTCTACGGGAAATCATCGCTCCGATTATACCAGGGGCGCGGCTAGGAGCCTGTCTGACTAAAGGGCGCCTGCTGCGGCCTAGCCACGCGCACGACCACGGTACCGGCAATTTTGTCGTGCCACGCCTGTTTGGCGTCGTCGAAGGCGATCCAGAAGAATCCGAGGCCGGCCACCGCCAACGACAGGAAACAGCCCAGCGCGCGTATGATGGCGGTCTCCCAGTCGAGTTGCCGTCCATCGAGCCGCACCACGTGCAGGTCGAAGACGATACCGCCGACGGTCGAACCCCGCAGTTTCCACATCACCGCGCCGTAGGCGGCGAGCAACAGCAGGTGCAGATGCGATTGTTCATGCAACAGGTGCGTGACGACGCCGACCAAGAGCACATCTATCAAGAGCGCCGCCATGCGTATCCAGAAGCCGGCGCGAGGTAAGGTCGCGCTGATGGCTGGGCTCGGTGCAGCGGCCGACTGTGCCTGTCCCGGCGGTGGCGGTGGCGGTGGCGGAGGCGGCGGCGGTGCTGGTGGTGGCGTCGGTGGTGGCGTCGGTGGGGGCGCGGAAGCGGGAGCTCCGCCGGCGGCAATAGTGGCCGCAGCGCTGCCGATCGTCGCGCCGGTGAAGCTCGAAGCGGCGGAGGTTGCGGTCCCGGCCGGCCCCGGCGTGCCGGATGGCACGCTGAAGGATGGCGTAGCGGCGGTGGATGCGGCGGCGGGCGCGGCGCCACTCGACGTCGCGGCAGTTGTGCTGTGAAA
>Ga0209611_10000498_pt1 | contig 58892 bp, 40 predicted proteins | sample S1TSphgellanicum_3_FD_187693 | JGI IMG/M metagenome (GOLD analysis project Ga0209611, IMG submission 187693) | Host-associated microbial communities from peat moss isolated from Minnesota, USA - S1T2_Fc - Sphagnum magellanicum MG (SPAdes) (version 2) | ecosystem: Host-associated > Plants > Peat...
TAAGCCTTTTTGGCTCCAGTGCAGAGATGCCGATTGATTTTTATTTTTTGTTGGCCCTACTTTTTCAGGTAGAGACATTGTGAGTCACCCAGAAAGAAATGGGCCAAACTTAGCATCTCCACCGGTGCTCAGTATGTGAAGCTGGACAGTAGAATTTATTGCAAAAAAGGCAAAATGTGCCGGTTTAGCTCAGGAAATTGGCTTTTCTCCACCAAACTCATGCAACTTGCCGTGGCTGGTACAAGGCGCACCAGAGTTGTGCACCTCCAAAAGAGTGTAATAAATTGGACCTGACTGCGGCTCAATATTTCTGATTGGTCGATCATTACGATTGGTCCAGGTGGTTTGCTATTAGTAGTCCCCACCAAATTTCTGCAGTTCCAGTTACAGTTTTCTTGGTGGGGTTGCCCAAAAAAAATCCAGCTAAACTTAGACATTCAATTTTATTATCCAGAGTGACATGCTGAGCATCGGTGGCGATGCTCTAAGGTCACGTGGAGTGCACACTATAGAAACATCTAGAGCATATTATCTGAAGGATCCAGTTAGGCTTCACCATGCTAATCAACATGTGCTTTCAATTTACTATGTTGAAAATTTATCATCCTTATGGATGTCATTTAAAAGGACAGAGCCATTATTATGTGACGAGCGGCTTGTTGAGTTAGTTTCGTACTTATTCTATGCTCTTTTGCTAGTTTCACAATCTTGCCCACTTCTTATTCGTGTGCTTCGTTTCTACACGTTTCGAACCAAGCTACAAGCTCGTCTAGCAATGTAGAGGAAGACGTCGGAAATTTCACTAAACGCGAAAACTTCCGAGAGAATGGATCCCGGCAAGAAAGTGAAAGATGAGGCGGACAAGCTGAGAATCCTCAGTATTGATGGAGGCGGGGTGCAAGGCGTTATACCTGCCACCATTCTCAAATATCTTGAAAAAGAACTACAGGTAAAATAATTCTGGCCGCGCGCGGCCATCTATCTCAGAAATAATAACGCAGAGTGATGTGTATCCACCAACGCTTCCAAATTCACTGGCAATTGGCTTGTCCGAACCATAATCTGACTTCAGGATTCGCATCGCTGCAACATGTTACTTGAAGATATTTCAGTTTGTAGATATGCTACAATATTTCTATTATGCCTGAAGGCTAATAATTTGATTGTTTCTAGCATACTAATAGTTAAGGCAAAACAGTTTTGGGTTCAGATTCCATTATGCGTGCAAAGCTTCTAGATGATGTCACGCATAGCTAGCTGTAGAGAAGTATGAAATTCCTGGAAGTTCTTTGAGCAAGAAATTGGGAAAAAACATTGCATCACATCACTAGTTCTTATTGACGTTATGGAAGGCACTACCTCTGAATTAATTCATGCTCGGCAATAGTGGGGTTTTCAAAACACCCATGAAGTCATGCTAACATTGGCACTTGGCAGGTCTACACGGAGATGTCTTTCTTCTTTTGTGTGTCATAAATTGGGATTTTTTTTTTGAGGAAGCTGACAGGGATCTGGTGTGAACGGGTTGTTGGCGCGCATGGTTGGGAATCTAGCGAATTGATAAAAGTAAAGACAGAAGACTGGCGGAATACTTTGATTTGATCATAGGAACCAGCACTGGAGGTCTCATCACAGCCATGATCACCACCACACCGCCAGGAGACGATCCCAAAAAACTCCCTCTCAGTGCAGAACAAGTCCTCCAGTTTTATAAGGATTATGCTACCAGGGTCTTTCCTCCATCCGTGTAAATTCCTCCATCGCAGACTCACCTCTAACTCATTTTCAGCAAGCATCAGGTCAAATTTTAGTCCTAAGATTTCAGGATTCATCCTGAGAAAGTGGAGAAATGGGTTCAGTGGCTCTCTAATAACCAGAAAGTTTGCGGGCCGTCCAAGTTCTTAGGGCAAGAAATTGGCAACCCAAGTTGCACTCTGATTATATGGCTGCTAGAACTTATCCATATGGCCAAATCCACAAGTGTGTACTTCCCCAGTGGGATTGAAGATCAGAAACTGTTATAAGCTTTATACATGTATAGATGTGTGTGCACCAAGATTAACAGCCACTAGCCTCCTTCCATCATATTCTCACTAGTATAGTTCACAGAATTCTCAATGTGCTATTTGAGGGCATGTGATTGCAGGCTGCCCGGTGAAGAGTTTCTGAAGACCTGCAAAGATCTGTTCCGGCCCAGGTACAATCCCGAAAACCTGGATGAGCTGCTTGAAACATACTGCGGCAATCGGACACTGTCTGAAGCTCTTACGAATGTTATCATCCCATCTTTTGACATCGAGCGCCAGCAACCAGTTTTCTTCTCCTCATGGGAGGTACTATCGTACTATCTCTCCTTCTCATACTCTTCAGAGTCCAGACAGCCTTGTGCTTCCAGTACGATCATGACATGTTCCAGATGTTTCAATTTGCAGTGAGGAAGTCTTGGGGCTGTCAGTTGTTACGGAAGAGGATGATACATATTGCTGGGTCCCAGCCTAATTATGTCACAGAACCTTCACGTGCAGCAGAAGCTATGTGCACAGTGACAAGTCGTGAATGTTTAGATTTGTTGAAGAGAGAGAGTTTTCCTGTGTTGATGCACAATCTGATGATCTTGGGTTTCGATCGTGGAGCAGCCTAGATTGAAAGCGGCTTTGGTGAAGGATGTGTGTCGGGCTACAACAGCAGCTCCCACATTCTTGCCTCCTGTGTACTTCACCGTTCCGCCAACTGATGACAAGAAGAAGAAGAAAGAGGAGAAGAAGGATCGCGCAAAGAGAGATCCTCAGACCCAAGCTGTCGGCGAGATACTACAGTTCAACATGATTGATGGAGGAATAGCTGTCAACAATCCGGTTGGTTTCTCTTCAGGCCTATTTTCTTCAACTTTTTATGATTACAAGTCAATTTTCAAAACATATATAAGCACCAATTGTCACAATCTGGGATATCTAGTTTGGTCCTGAGCTTTGGGATCGATCTAGATTGTTTTCTCTTGTGCTGAGATACACCCTTCGTTCACGATTTCTGTTCAGAATTGCTTCTCTTGTTCAAGATTCCCTTGATCATCATCTAGTGCAATAAGACTAGTAAAGCTTTGAAGCTTTAGAACTGCTCAATTTCTCAAGCACGTACTCCTCCTAATCGGTATTTTGGGCCAATGTGGTGCCAGACGTATGTGGGTATCACCCAAGCAATGAGGCATTTTTCACGTGGCAATCCTGCAAAAGAAATGGCTTATCAGGTCTGTATTTTGTACCTTGTTCAGTCAACACGTCCTCTTCGCTTTTTTCAGACTTGATTGTCTTCAAATTTCAGTGATTCATGGAGCTAGTTTAGGTAGGACAACTCTAGGTTTCATAAGTTGTAGCTGTCACTTGGAGAGTTTCAAATTGGAATCAGTTTAGTCCATTCTCATAGAAAGAGGCATTGAATTGTGTTGATTCAAATTTGTGTCTTTTGAACAAAGTTTTTCTTCTCCAACATCATATTCTCAAGAAGAGTTTCAATATCTTCTCCATCAATTTGCATAAATCTCATTTCTCTTCAATTGAATCTTAATCCAATTATTGATTTAAATTAAGTTGAATTGAGTATTTCAATTCAATTCAAATTTCAGTTATGTCAGTCAATATTTTCATTCAGCTAGTCAGTGTTGTGCTTTGACATGTCTTTGCTTTTCCCACAGAACTTCAGCAATTTTTTGGTGCTATCACTGGGAACAGGGCAGCATCGAACGAGGTACTTGGCAAAGGATGCAGCAAAGTGGGGTGTGATAAACTGGCTGCGACACAATCGTGATGTACCCTTGTTTAGCTGTCTGGAAAATGCAAGTGCAGATATGGTGGACTATAACCTCTCCATGATGTTCAATGCTCATAAATCTAATCACAATTATCTCCGAATCCAGGTACCACTAGTCCAGCTTTTCGTTTCTGTGTTCAACACTTGTATCTCTCACTAGTGTATGTTTGTGGGTTTCCTTCTGCTCAAGCTTATTCAGTCATTTGTGTTTGCTTATAAGCTGCACTGAGCTCATGTTGATTTGCACAGACCAACATCTCCCCTGAATTGTCGAAACTAGATGACTCCAAAAACCTGGAGAAACTAATGTGCATTGGAGTGAAACTCCTCACTGAACAAAATGTCTTCAAATTCACATCTAAAACTTGGGAGATTGTTACAACCCGCACTCCTGAAAAAATCAAAGACGAACTTCACAGGTACAATGAACATGAACACAACACATCTCATGGATTTGTTTTGTTTCTAAGCTCGAAAGAAATATTTTGAGAACCTTGGCTAGCCTACCAATCTAGTTTGAATGTCTCCATGACCTTTGGGAACAGGATTTTTGCCCAAAAGCCTTTCATTACAAATGAAAACTGTGAAAATGAAGTGATTTTTGGGAGTTGCCAAAACTCCCAAAAGAGAATTAAATTTTCTATATTCCTATATTTTGTTGCAGTAACTTGCAACCAAAAATATTGTAAAAAGGATGATTAAAATTTTCTACTTTCATATGTGATCTATAGCTAGATTTTGGTAAATTTTACTATTGATGATCACCACTTTAGTAGCTGAATCTTCCTATGGAAACTCACCATTTTGATTGACTGCATCACAAAATTGGTAAAAAAACACACTGCTTCAAGGAATCTCTTGCCCTATGTGAAGAAACACACACACTTAATGCACTTGTTGGTAGACATGAAGTCATTTTGATCTTTCTCTATTGATGTTGAGTTTATCAACCTTGTTTGAATACTTGTGGACAGATTTGCTATGCGGCTATCCAGTCTGCGGAAAATGCGTCCTCCTATAATTTTTTAACAAGGCAGGAAAAGAAAGGGGAAATCAAGATGCCTGGAGACAGTACACTTGCAGCAAAAGAACATGTGGCTTGAACAAATGTAAAAATGGATTTCATTTGGCATGTCACATCTGGATTTTGGCTTAGGGCAAGAGAAGGGTTGTAAGCAGATGATGTCGTCTTTGCAAAGGATGGTGAGTTGAAGGTGATGAATGCTGCAATGAAGGATAAAGAGTTATGGCTTGCGTGGTGTTTTCAATTTGTGTTGTTTTGTAGGTGTGTGAGTTGGTGCTTTTGACAAGCTGGGAGAGTGGGAACAACATTGTTGAGTAGTGAAACATATCTTGATTACAAACAAAATTGTGTGGCATGGAGTGTGAATGGTGTTTGCATAAACATGAGTAAAAGGGAAACCTGGTGAACTTGAGGAATATGGTTTTTCCAAGGGAGACAATTGTTCTTATGACTTTGTTTTTAGATAGATTCTTGGAGTAAGTAGCGTGCATTCTATCAAGTTGGAAGTTGAAACTTTCTTTTTGTGTCATGTTCTTAGCTCATCTACAACTACATGTACCAAATTGAAATAAATGAAAGCTTGGTGGTGAGGAGGTTATGACAACACCAATGTGAGGTCCAATGTGAGGAGTGAAGAAACCCTGAATAGCGAGGAGGCGAACAAAACCTCATCACCAATATGAGGAATGACATGTGTGTAGGGAATTCATGAGTCTTTTTAGTTTGAGGAAAATTCCACTGATAAGACATTTGTGTGTGTTTCCTTGAGTGTTAGCAAGTCTCAACTTTTTGTTGTGAGTAGAATATTCACAACTTACTTTACATCAAAGTGAAAAATTAGGTCAAACTTGTTAAATAACCTTCAAATATGTGCTCTGAAATGTAATTTTATTAATGTTGAAACACTACCGTATCCAACAAAGACTATTGTGAATTCTGTGTGAAAAAATCTACTATTTTCTTGAGGATTAAATGTTGACACTACACCAAAACATGGTATATATTATTTCAAATATGACTAATAATATATAACATTCTTCATTACATGACTATGTAATAAAATTCAACTTATGGCTTTTGCCATTAGTAATATTGTGTTTCTTAATCAGATTCAGGAACAAACTGTCAAATAATTAATTAAATTTTAAATCTTAACTTTGACACTTGGTTTTTGAATTCTGAAATTTTCAACAGGTAATGGTCATAAAAAATAACAAACACATTTCCAATAAGTTTGTGAAACAGGCTAGTGTGTCTATGCTATTCTAATCTTAAGTTCTTGAACTTGAAGGTAGGTTTGTGGTTCAAACAATCATAGTTGAGATTTGTAGATTCTTAATTTTATAAAAAATTGGGCACAAGTAATTTATTTTTTTCAAAAATTCAGCAAAATGAAAAATAATTTAATTTGTGCTGAAATCATTCAAGTACTATGGTAATATTTTATCCATTTGTCATGTGACTTTTATAATTATGTAGTCAAAAAAATGATTTTTATTATTACAACAACAAAATATAATTAAATAATAAATATTCATCGGTTTAAGAAATGTGGACACGTGTTTAATAATAATAAAGTCACATGGACAATCTAGTTAGACCTATTTATTAACTTAGCTAAGTAGGTAAATAAGCTTAGGTAGGTAGGTAGGTAGGTAGGTAGGCCTAGAAGGAAAAATAGATAGGCTTAAGCTAAATTAATAGGTAAGCTTATGTGAGTAAGATCTTATTTAATTTGTTGGTCATAAGTTTTTTTTATTAGCTCATCCTAAGTGGTATTTGCACTTTGAATATTTTTAGTGTATGTACTATGTGTAAACTATTTTTTCATTTAATTACATAGTTTATAAAGTTGAACTTATTGACAAAGGATATGGGATAATTTTATAAAAGATAAACATTACAACATTATCCCACATCCTTTGTCATATACAAAAATGACCTATTTATTTATTCATTTTCCAACCACCTATTACCCAACCTACTAAGCTTAACCTAAGCCTAAAAATAAAATAATATATATGTAGGTAGGTATAAATATGTAGCCTACCCACCCTACCTTACCCTATAACATACCTACCTTGATAGCTTAATTAGCTACCTATTTAACATAGGTTATGTAGGTAGTTGGTTAGATAAGTAACAAAATTAAACATAATGTAATAACCTAATGGAAAATATTTCATTCAAAAAAAAAATTCTATGAAAAAATGAAAATGACCACAAAAAGGATTGCAATCCTTGAATCCTTTGTCATCATTGGTTCAATTTAATATGTGATCATACCTAGGTAGGTAGGTAAATAAATTAACATAAGCAAATAATCATGTAGCTTAACCTAAATAGGTTAAGTAAATAAGTAGGTGGGTGAGTAAGCATAGGTAAGTAGGTAGGAAGGAAAGTTAAATAGGTTGCAGGCTAAGTAAGTAGGTGGGCAAGTGGGTAGGTAAGAATATATAAATAAATAAGTAGCCTAGGTAGGCTTACATACCTATTATTAGTCCCAACCTACGTTTATATCCTTAGATATATACCTTTACACAATATATTTTAATATATCCTTGATAAACCTTAATATACATCTAAGGACTATAGGTCATCATTGTGACCAATATTTGGTTATCTTTGTAACAAATATGATATGTGACAGGCTAAACGGATGAGGAATCATTCATAATTCATCCACTTGGAAGGATTAGTTATCATGAATTGCATCTTAAGTTGTAAATATGACCAATGGAAGAAATGACTATAGTCATATAATAACAATAATTATTACAATGCATTTTACATGTCTTATACAACTACATAAATAGTATTATGCATTAACAAAAAAATGGTCAAATTATGAATACCATGCTTTGACATAATGTGAGAAGAGTAAGGACATCTATCATTTGTTTCTATATATGTGAGAGGAAGGAAACATTACAAATTATTGGTTATAGAAGTTTGTATCCCAAGCTATATTATAGCCTTTACAATTGTCATGCCCTATTATACAAACTATCATATGTGTGGAAGTGAATGTACACAATTCATATTTGTAATGTGGTCCTAGGGAGGAAGAGAGTATATGTGTTTCTTGAGAAATTTGTGATAGTAAAATCCTCTGTCAAAAAGAAATGAACCAAAATGAGAACAATCTTTCAAGGTATGATCCACGCTGTCATCTTTTGATTTCAATATTGGTGAGTAGTATGTCTATAAGACAAGCAAAAATGTGATCAAATATAGTTGATAACTACTAAATGTGCATCTGGATTTTTACATTATAATGAGAAATATTAAATAGGTGTGGATGTGTTTTGATGTTGTTTCATACATGTGAAAATTCATAAGACTTTGTTGATCCCTTGAATTCAAAGAAAACTCTTATTTACTAAAGAAATTAGAAAATGAATTAGAATTCAATATGTGAAAATGAACTGAGTTTTGGGATTTTCAATAGCCCAATTTCAAAAAATTAAAATATGCTAGATTTTCATTTTTTTTTCCAATAGCTAGCCAAAAATATAAAAGGATTCTTAAATATGTTGATAAGAAGAAATCATGTTGAAAAGCTTGGACAATAATGAAATTATCAAAAGTGATTTATTGGCCTTTGCATTAAAAAGGAGGCCTTGGTTTAATAACCAATGTTGTGCTTATATATGGATTTTGATATATCAATTGGGTAATTATAAATGTACTTTATTTTATATATATATATATATATTCATGTGTAATAGTATAACATTGAACATAGGTAAGTGTAAGTGTAAAATTGTGTAAGGCCATTTCATTTTGTGTAAAACACAAAAAAAATCATGCATACATTTACATAGTCTTAGACATCATGTAAAACTACCTAAAATAATTTAAATAAATAAATGAAAAAAGTTCACATTGTCAACATTAGGTACCTCACCCATGATTCACAACACAAAAAGCCCAAGGTGAAGACTTGTGCTTATATGTTGCCCAAAACTTGTCTTGTTTACGCAAAATCAATAAAACTTTTGTCAATTGCAATTCTTGAATGGCAAAAGTCTTAATGTCTATACTAGCACCTCTAGATGAAACAAATTAAGTGCCCCTAAATGTAAGAACATACAAAGGCAAGGAAACATGAAAAAGTTCATTCAAGAAACTAAGTTTGTTTTCTTCATTTGGCAATGGGCCTAAAGCTTCTACGTTTGAATTCATACCTTTTGTCCACTTGCCATAGTCTTATACATAAAACCAAAACATGCATCATGAAATTTTGTTTTCACATATTGTAGTACCTTTTCAAGTTTGGCACAATGGTGCTAAATAATTAATATAATTTGAAGTTTCTATTCTAACACCATAGTTTTTTATTTTGAAAATTTCAACATATAATGATTAAATGCAATAAAATCACAATGACTCTCACAAAATATTTGTTTTACTTAAATTAGACTAATAAAAGACAACATATTTTCAGTGAGGAGGGTGTTGGTTTGAATCCAACTACCTTCACTAAATATTCAAGGTTTTCAACATAAAGATCCTTTTTTTAAAAAATTTGGCAAAACTAAAAATATATGATTAGTGCTGAAGTTGAAAAGGTATTACGATATATTGTTGTAAAATACACCACTTATAAACAAGAATTGAAATTTTGTAGATAAATTTGTGGAGAGAAAGCATAGAAAGACAAAATAAAATATGCATATTCAAAAAATATTATGATCAGTTCTCTTACAAAAAATTAAAAGTTCTAACAAAATGGGCATATTAGTCTTCCCACTACCCAATATTAAGATTACAATTGCAGAAAATAAAGGTATTACACTTCTCATTATCATCAATAACTATGGGCTTCTCAACAATAAAGCAAGACAATGACCAAAAGGTGTGCAATATGATAAGAGGTAACTCATTCAAAATAGACTCACTAATTAAGGTTGTAACAATGCTAAGAGTTGAAAGGTGTTCACAAAACAACCACTTACACTTACAAAAAATGTAGATTAAGAGAAAGAACATGGGGAAACTCACCCTAAAGCTTGTTATGCAAGATGACAATATAAAGAATTGCAAAACAATCACAAGCAAGGAAAACATAATTGATAAAAAGAAGAGGGAAGAAGTAAGGAGTTCATTTGAAATAACTTGTTGTTGGAGGTTATAGCAACACAAAGTGTCAAGATAACAACAATAACACCACTAGCTACATTGCAAAAGACCTAAACAAAGGGGAGCAACATGGGGAAATCACAAGACCACATTGAAAGACACTACACAAAATATCATGCCTCCATACATAACTTTTTCTTTCTTTCTTACTTACGCTCTTCTTTTCCTCCTACCTACCATTTGTCCCTTGTTTTGTTGAACCAACTCCACTTCCATGAACAAATCATCTTAATTCTCCAAGAAAAAAATTTTAAAAATGCAATGTGCATATGTAGAGGGTGTTTTGTATTGTGTTGATTTGTTCATTTTTTCAAAAAGGGGTTTTAATGAAATGAGAATATTGCACCTCCAAAAGTCATTGAATTCTATGATTTTGTATGAAAATGAAGGTATTACATCATAGTTTACAATTAGGCAGTGAAAATAAATATACATGGCATCATGTAAGCTTATTTCAAAATTATATGCAACATATGTGCAAGTGTAAAAGTTTGGGCTTGTAATTGTAAATGATTCACACTTACACACACAACATTGGTTTTAACTAAGGTTGGCAAGTTTAGAGTGCTAAAGAGGTTCTTTGGCCAAGTATAAGTTAGGTTCTAGAGTATCGAGGCCAAAGGTTCACAATTTTGTTAAAATCAGAATTAGATCATGACCATTGAAACGGCCTCTTGTTGAAATTGGGACTACGATCTGGACCATGCTATATTAGCTTTTTTTTTTTTTTTTAAGACAGTTTTTAGTCTCTAGCTAGCTAGGTGTAAGCTTTTTTTTAAGTGCCAAAGCAAGGCCTCACTTCTTAGGTAAGTTTTCAGTTCTAAGTGGTTGCCCATGATTAATAGCATGTAATCTTTTGTCTTTTGTCTTGAGCTCAATGCACTAATTGAACACATAATTTTTAGTTTGAGTTGTGTTTAATGAAGATAGAACCTGACGATCTTTTCAACTGGAGTGGACTCCATTAAATGTTTTTGAGAAATCTTCAATATTGAAGATATCACAAAACCAAAAAATTGTTTTTAAAATTGCACGAAAGGTTCAACTAAACCAAAAAAATCTAAAACCAAAGGTTTTTTCCAAATCAAGAATCAGTTAACACTGATTTTAACCAATTTTGGGCAATTCTTTAAGTTTAGGAAGAATCTCCAATTCTGATTTTAGAAATAAAATAGAACTATCTTCGTTCCAATCTTCAAATTCACACATAAATGAAACAAGGAATCTAGTTCTAGGTTTGGTTCATCAAAAAACAAAAAAAACAAAATGGTTTCAATTCCAGTTCCAAAATCAGACTCAATTGCTATCCAATTTCAGTTCTAAAATCTGGGTTAGATCAACTTCCCACCCTTTGCTAGTTTAGCTTGGCCATAGATGTACTGTTGGGGAAGTAACTTTCACAACACTAGAGTGGAAGAATGGAAAACCACACTAGAGTTATTAGGGTTCAATAGAGGTAATTGATCATCAAGATGGGCAATGTTTTAGAAATAAAGTCAAGCATTTTGCACCTACAAAACCTACATTGTGGTTTCAGTCAAAGAAAAATGAGCACAACCAAGATCAAAGTATGTTGAATGTTTCCAAACCCACATCGAGTTTTCCTCCAGTCATGAAGTTGCAGCACTTTAACAGCATATCTAGTTTGCAATAATCAACAAGAAAGACATCAGGGTATGGAATTCAGTACAAACCAGGGGGCTGAAAACTCTTTCTATGAAGGCTTTGAAGAACATGAAAACAATTTACCACATCTGAACTTGAAACAAGTAACTGATGTTAGTGAGTTTGAATATGAATGTCAGCACCATGTGTGTGTGGGTGCATTATGCTGCTTGTGTATGTGTATGTATGTATCTACAAAATAATCTCAAGAACTGTACAGTGATCAGAAGTGATCACTGTACCCAGAGAGAAGAATTTGGGGACAGAGCTGAAGGATTGTTTTTGTCATCTTAACATCAAACTAAGAGAGGCCTCACTTTTTTTATCTCACTGTAATAGTCCCCAGCTTCTGTAGTAAACCTACAAAGTCTTTCTCTCAACAGAATATAAACACACCGAACTTTGCAGCTCATTCAAATATAGCTGCAAATCAATATAGGTGCAGATTTCTAAGGTTGAAACTATTAAAGATATGCAGAGTTGGTGTGGACTGGTGTGGTGAGTGGAAGTGGGTCTGCTTCACAAAACAAAGATTTTGTCAGCTTATGATTGTGAGCTCATTAGCACTGCCAACTTGATGAGTGAAGTACAACTAAACTGCCTGCCGTTCACTTTTGCTTGAAATCTAGTTACACAGAAATGATTGATAGACACTTATAAACCCCACATCATGATTCTGGCAGGAGAAAAATGTTTACCACTGGCCAGGGCCTCATTCTGCACCATTGGTTTTGCTGATGCTTCAGGCAATGCTTTCAATTGCTGACGTGCTCTTCGAGCTGACCGTAATATCCTCTTCATGGCTTCATAGCATACCAAAAACACTGCTGATGCTGGAACCTGCTGACAAGTTTGTAAAGTTTAGCCCAGAGTTGGTCTAAAGTCTGGTCATACTTGAATTTTGGAAATTAAAATGCAAAACAAATTGGCTCATGTTCCACCTTTCTAATGCAATGATACAAGGATAATGAATAAAATCCATATAACCATAACCCTCAAGGTTATCTAAGCCCAATTGGACACCTCAAGTCTCACATACTACAAACAAGTTCAAACAGTATGCAGCAGCACCTTGTAGAGAACTCGGGCTAGAATACCTCGACCAAACCCCTTCAGTCCCTGCAAGCATGTCGAAATGCAAATGTTTTCCATGTCAAAGAGCATGGTATATATCTAGAGGAAAATGCTGTAATTGAGCACATAGAGTACACAAAGCATAAGGACTGCAGAAGCTGTTGCAAAGGCAATTAGCAACACAATGTTTGAAACGAATGAGTTTTTACCTCTTCCATCCAAATTTGCTTTGCTATGGATCGTAGTCCACCATGGACCACATTTCCACCTCGTGTTTGAGTCATCACCCTGGTCTTGACCACATCCAATGGATTTGTCAAACTGCTGGCTACAGCCCCAGCAACCTGTCTCAGAGAAATTCCCCAGAAGAGGTATCAGTAACAGAGAGTACTCCTAATTGCTTGTACACTCAAATCTGCAAACAAACTTAATTTGTCAAAATCAAATAGGCTTTGGGAGAGAGGACCTACTGCACCCATCCAGAGATCATTGGCCATGTGTTTGCCTGATTTCACAGCTTGTTGACCTCCTTCCTTCTGGAGCCTTTGTGAACGCAATTTTTTCAACATCTCAAATACTGTGAACTGCACAGCTGAGTAAGGAATGTCTCTGGCTATCTGTAGACACAATTGGGTGGTGCTCAGAAAGAAAACCTGAGAGTGAACAATTCAAGCCTTCCAATTGTCTCTGCTGGATTTGTTCAGAGGCAAATTGATGCAGGAGAAGCATATCAAAGGAAACTAAGCTAATTGACAGCTTGGAAGAATCTAGCAAGCTTTGCAGACAGCTCCATATGTGACCTATACCCAAGGGTACTTCAATACCAATTTAGGCGAAGATACACATCATCTGCAATCAGTGAAGCTCATATCAAGGTATTCAGGCATAGTCAATTACCATGGAAGAGTACCCACAGTAAAAGCCTCGGATACCTTCCTTTGCCCAAAGCTGGCTTGTAGCCTCAAAGACATTCCTGCAGTCCGCCACCCAAACCCGCTCAATTTGAATGAGATTTGTCCTCGGGTGTATGAACTGATTCAACCTCAAATTGGGCACATATGTGGCTGAGTCGCCTATAGGACTAGATTTCAGTCTCATTGTTGTTGCACCTCTCACTGCTTGCTAACTCACTGCTTGCTAACCCTAGGGTTTGAAAAATCTGAATCTTATGCATCAAACCAGAAGATGCTACAGCAGATCTGAAATCAAATTTGTTTGAACTTTTTGATTTTATTTTAATCTGAAACAATCTAGACAAAAGAACATGAGGCAGAAATGTGAAGTCTCACTTGTAAACAGCAGCTTGAACACGCTGCTTGATGACCTCTGGAGGGACACGGACAATGCTGGCAGTGACATTCCCCAGAGCAGCTGCAAGGACAGGAGCAAACTGATGTAACGGTGTGCGTTCAAGGGCGTTCTTGGAGAATTCATATCCCACTGCGAACACAGCCGATGACGGCGCCGAGACTGCGATCGATGCAAGAAAACCTGTGTAGAGACCTCCCAATCCACGCTCCTTCACCAGCCTTACCATACACTGGCTCAAGTTTCCGGCATATCGTCCCCTCAGTTCACCAGCAGCCTGCGCCCGCCATCAGCGTGCCACAGAACATGAAATTTCTCCAGGGGCATTGGCACCGACCCAATGCCTGCCAGGCTTTTGTTTTTTGTAGAACAAGTCTTTAGACGACAACCCACCTGAAGAAGAGTCTTAGATGTGTCGAAGGGCTGCAAAATGATTTTGGAAAGCGTGGATGCTGTTCCTCCTGCCAAAAGATTCTCTACCCAGTCGCCTGCTTGGACTCCTCCTCCTCCTCCTCGCATAGGCATCTTGAAGTCAACCTGTCTGGGCCCAACCTGCTGGCGAACTATTGCTGTCGTACTATTCTTCGCCATGAGAACAGGCAGGGAGGGAGGGATTCCGAGGGAGTAGTGCGTGCAAAGTGGAATTTCTTCTCAGCTCGAGAGCCTTCGTCCTAAGTCTGAGAGTTCCAACTGTAATGCATCTACTGCTGGAAAAAATTAGGTGGGTAGACAGGAAACTTTGCTTACGATCCGAACAAGAACCTGATCTCAAAGGAGCTTCAGGACCAACTGTTGCTACTCTCTCAAACTTTGCCAAATTCTCAAATTGCAGCCACTTTGCATTGCCTTCTTACGAGACCTACAGTATTATTCACTACCAACTGGGTGGTGCAGGTGCAAGTCAAGGCCTACCTTCCACAATCGACTAACTCTTGAGCTTGATTGCAAACCATTCTTTCAGCGCGAAGCATTGTACAGCTTCCTTTTCCACTCCCAATGTGATGTCGCAGACATTCAGCAGCTACTACTGCTCTATTCCAATACCCAGTCAAGGGACCAGCTCTCGACAAAAATGCCATGCTGCTGATCCAACAGCATCTGAAGTCTTTAAGACTCCACACACTCCCCCGCTTTGACAAATTGACTTGTTCCAAGCTTCACGAAAGTTGACTCTTACCCCCCAAAAAAAAAAAGAAAAAGATCGAACTTGAAGGAAAAATTACTACTGTATCGAGAGTAGCTTCACGACAAGAATTTAAAACAATTCACAGAGCTAAAAACCAAAAAACCCGAATCTTCTGCAAAAAAAGAGTTATCCCTTTTGTTGTTGTGAAGATTTGTAACAACAAAACAACAGAAATTCAAATCCAACAATCTTTCGGAACTCAAGTCCGAACGTTTCTTTCTTGTTCTTGTTTTATTGAAGTTCTTTTCCTCTGGAAATCAAATTTGCTCTAACAATGAGAGAGAGAGAGAGAGAGAGAGAGAGAGGGAGAGTCTAGAGGCGGCAATGAGCGATGGGTGCACTGGGATTGCCAAATTACACCACTGCAATTGGAAAATTTTGGCACTTGGAAAAACTTGCACTCCTGCCTGCAACACGCAATCTGCGGACCCATTTAAGCAACTGCGGTCGAGACCCATTTGAGCAACTGTGATGGGGAATCAGAGGGATATTCCATCTTTGGCCGCACGGGATATTCGGAATCATGCTTCGAGTTTGTGCTCCGGCGGGAGAGGTCATTATCCGATGAGCATGTGAAGGAAGTGTGCTCGGTATCTGGTCTATGTCGTGTATCTGTATCCAGTCGCTTTCTTCGGTCCCATGCATCCTCCCAAGAGTCCGTACACAAACATTGTGCGACTGATGGTATAAGACCTTGACCAGAGATTAATTGGGAGGGACGCCACCTGCACCCGTTGGTTTCTCCTTGGCATCAGAGTACCTGAAATTAAGGTCCTGTGCAGATGCTGATTCCTGTTATGTGGAGGGGGCCAATTTTCTCATCGCCATTTAAACATTATTTAAACATGGTTTTTCTTTCTTTTTTGGCAATTTATATTCAAAAAAATTACCATTCGCCAACGCTCTGCCACATCATCAAAGCGGATTTTACACATTTAAAATGAAGTTATTACACCAAATTTCAAAAAAAATTAAAATTAAAATTAGTCCTCAGCTGGCATTGAAAAATCAGAGTTAATAGATCATTAAAAATATTCATTGTCAAGGTGCATTGAGTTTAATGGCATATGTTCATTGTCAGAACAAATTTTGAAAGAGACTGGAGTTAAGATAAATTGTTGAACTTCAAGGAGAGGTAGCACGGTGCTTGAGCCTTGGAGTTTGGACTCTAGAGGTTGCAACCTATAACTAGTTAGGGCTTGTAGCTTGTTATGACTTACAATGCTATTCTTTTCCTTTTTATTGTAAGTTCTTGTGGTTGTTGAATCGTTAATACATCTTGATTGTCAATTCTTGTTTTTAATCATCTCTAATATATGAGGTGACAACATTCAAGTTGTTGTAATTTCTCACTTGTCTCTTCCTTGCTCTGTAAGTTTGTAATGTGTCATTGACTTTTAGTTGTGTGCATTTCGGTTCTTGTAGGTTCCCATTTGACCTTTTTTTCTATGTAGTTTGCACTTCACACTTAAACATTTGCATTATTAGTGTGAAGTTGAACACGTTGATTTTATTAAATTGTGACAATCAATTAGGTTGACATTGTGCATTTGATCATCAAACAAATTGATTTGTGTTTCAATTGGTTGTTTGTGAAATCAAGTTTGCCAACATGATTCATAATTCTTAAGCAAGGCCAAAACCATACATGTTTACCTTTTTTTTCATTGTGTGTTTATGTAATCGAGTTTACAAGTGTTGGGGAGTGCTAATGTGAAGTTGAGCATGTTGATTTGCTTTGATACAATTACACACATATTTTTCTCTGTCTCAATTCTCCAAATTCATTTTTGTGTCCCTAAGATGATTTTTTTTAGTCTATTATCAATTTTGTTTTTGTGTCTCCACAATTGTTTTTGTTATGGCCCCTTTTTAAGCCCCTTGGAAATTTCAAACATAGATGCTTGTTTAATGAGATTTCTTGGGTTGGTGATATCATTGAATATAGTTCCCAAGGGAGTCTAATGGGAAGTTTATACTAAATTAGGCACATCCACCTCATGTTGACTTCAAAAGTGAACTTTCACTTCAAAAAACTCCAAAAAAAATTGAAATTAAAAGTAGGAAGAAACAAAGGACTTATGTTTGGTTTCAAAAATGCCTTGAGCAAATAGTATAGTTAATGAGGAAAAATTGTTGTATGCAATTAGTTTTAAATAAGACTGTGCAACAATTTATGCATGAGGGTGGTAATAAATTGGTTTAATGTCTTATTGTGTGTTATGTATTTAAAGAATTGAAATTCATGAGTGATTATGAGTCTATGAATTCATTGTTATAGGTTATTCTAAATAAAAATTGTTTAAGAAGCATAATTGGTTTGATAACACAGGTTGGACCACGATTGAAATCTTGCATGACATTATAATTACTACCACTACCAAGGTTGTTTCATAAACTAAGTGCATTTCCATGTCTTCTAATGAAGTCATTAATGTCAATATTCGAACTAAATATAAAAACACATGCCTTATGTGATCCAAGATCAAATGTGTGTCCCCATTTTAATAACCCTTCAAAAAGTGGTTGAAGGTTCAAATGCAATTAATTTAACAAAGGTATTCAACTAGAAACTAATGATTAAGGGAGGGTTAATAGAAAAGGCCATGTAATTTTAATAATATTTTATATTACATAAACTTAATCAGGGGATTATTTTCCAAAGTGCCAAAATTAGAATGACTCTATAATTCCTTGATGATTATATGTCCCACATGCCATGCATTCAATACATGGTTCATTGTACTAATCTTGTAATGCAAGTTTTGTTAAAGTTGAACATGGCGAATAGGTTCAAAAACTTGTTCTTTGAACTTTATATATTTATTTATTTTTAAGTCCCAAAATGCACTTGGAATTTTAATGTGAACTTGTTAAGATCATGAAAACTGAGGATAATGTTACAATGTCAAAAAAGGTGAAAACAATGGATCTTATGTTAATGCTTGTCAATAGAGTTTTGGGTGAATGTTGCACTTTAGTTGTTTAGATGGCATTTAATTCTATTAATACTAACTCCTCTACTAAGTTTAATTTGAATTTGTTATGAAGAGGTTTTATATGAGCTTGTTGCTTGTAAACACACTTGTGTGGTACCACTAGAAGAAAAATATTACCAAAATCACACAAAAATTTGAACCAATTTAATTTCAAATTTTATTTTATTTTATTTTATCTTTTTATTTGTCTACTAAATTACACCATGTGGGTGTTGTCTTCTATGCACACGCCTATGAAAAATCATGTGTGGATAGGTTGTTGGCATCCTATCATTCTACCATGATGAACCTAAACATGGTTTCATAGGTATTTTCTTAAGGTTCATCATCTCATCCCTTACCCATTATATTTAAGTGTCCTTGGATCTACACATATGTTTTTTCCTATATATCTATTCCAAACCAAAGGGTAACTTGGCACCAAGTGGTCATTGAGGAAAAAAATGGCATGATAACTATATATTTGTGTTATTGGCTACAATGGCCTTTCTAGACTTCATGTTCCTAACCTTTAGAAATTGGTCAATAAACCATACCTACCTCAATCAATTACCTTTTTGAAAAATCAAAGAAAATGCCATTTGAATTATTCCTAAAAATTAGAGGCCAAAAGATAAACAAAAAATTATGGTCCTTAAATTGTGTCCTAGTTCCAAATGAACCCCCATGTTACTTTTTTGGAACATTTCTTTATATGCATTCATTAGTGGTGAATGCATGTTATGATGTACATAAAACATTGTCACAAGGTGATTGTCTTTAAGATTTATCTAAATTTGATGCATCATGGTGGATTTTTTGGAAAATATTTTGTTATGAAAATTTGCAATAGATTATGATTTATATCCCAATCTATCATTTTGTTATGAAATTGATGCACATATGAACAATTCAATAATTAATTGGATTGCATTTTTAGTTTATGATAATGTTTGCACAACACTATAAGTGTTTTTAAAAAACTAAATAATAATAAATTTAGTGAAATTTTGTCCATGAAATTTTGCACATAACAAAAAAAAATCACAAGGAATAATCTTCTTTGGATCAAAGCTTTCAATCATAGAAGAGACATTCTTTTTTGTAGTAAAAAATTATGTGAGTAAAAATATAGGATCCCATATATTGGTTGTTGGGTAAAACCTATAATTCAATTAAATCTATAATAAAAGATTTTGTATTTATTTTTTTCCATGAAAGCAAACCAAAAAGTTTTTGCTTATGATGATTTTGTAGGTGCTAAACATGGGTTTCATCATTTGAAATGTGATTAAGTATTGAAATGTTTGTTGATATGTTTTTTTAAATAAATTTGAGCATTTCATGCATGAAAGTACTTTAGTCATGCACAATGAGGTTACTTCATCATTCCTTGCACCTTCAACTAGCTAAAGCTAAAACTTCACACAAATGTATGGTATCAAAATTCAATGCAAATTTTAAAATTAAGTTAAGTTAAATTAAGGTGGTTTAAATATCTAGATATTAGGAATTTTAAATTAGAATAGGGAAAGATAAATTAAGACTCCTTCACATAGGATCCCTAAAACAATAGCCTCTTTGATGCATGCATAAGTGGAAAAAAATAATACATAATGATCCCCCATGCTTTCAACTTGTTTTGAAGTTTTTTTGAAGTTATGGTGTTCATATCAAATCAACGTATTAAAGTATTCATTAGTATATTACTCTATGATAATGTTGATGATTATAATATTTTTAGGTTGTGACTTGTTTTTCCATGGAAGACCTACTTGGATTAAAGGTTATTTTTATCATTCTAAAAATATATAGTGGAGTTTTTAAATTAATAAAAAAATAACAAACTATTATCAAATATGGTTCTAAAACAACTTTTATAAAATTATTGGTTTACATTTACACAAATTCACAATTATGAATCAACTACATATTCATGGTTTCTATAACTTATTGTATTTTTGAAGCTCAAATGCATTATATGTGATTTTTATAGAAATTCAAAGTGAATGAAATTGTATGTGTTCATTGTGCTGTTACTTTTGATATTATATGTAATTCTAGTTTGGCCAAAATTTATTGCCAAATGCATTTTCCCTTAAGAACATTAAAAGCTCAAGTTTTTGTTGATCACATTCAAATTTCAATTACTACATGATGTGGATAATGTTCTCATGTCCACATTTCAACCAATTATGCCAATACGATACAACATTAGCCCCTTAAATGATTGTTTAATTTTGAATATTCTTGTCACTTTTATAAATCTTGTTTATATATATAATTTGTAATATAATGTCAAGTTTTATATTTTTAAAATTCCAAAAAAAATCAAGTTCAAATCTTTTCACATCATTTTATAAATCATTTAAGCAAAAACAACATTGGTTACAACTTTTTTTTAAGTGGTTTTGGATTTTCTTTTCATTAATTTGATTTCAAATTCATTCACATGTTCCCAATATATATTATGAATTTTTTTATATATAAATAATTTCAATAATCTCAACACCAATTTAATAGTGACATAAAAATATGAAATATTAGTTACAATTGTTTTAGTGCATATTAAAAATTTTGAACCAATGTTGTGCAAATATATCATTTACCCAAATATACATGTTGGGTATGAATAAGATATATTATTTATCATAACCCATTTCCTTCAAATCAATATATCCTAATGAAGCACATATCCAAGGGTATGTAAATTTGAAAAAATAGATCACATTCATAATCCTATATGTAAACAATGCCCATACTCAAAGCTAAATATGTTTTGGCATCCAAATAAAAAAAACGGTAAATATGACTTAAACCATAATTTTTTTTGCTCTATTAATTAAATGGGACACCTCTTGAATTCCTTTTTTTTCCTTTTGGAACTAGCCAATTTCATTGGCCCATCACAACATATATCAAAAACAAAACAAACTCAAATTTTGGAAGCTCCCCAAAATACAAGTTTCTAGATGTGAAGATGTAATGTTTCCCCATTGGTCCAACTATATAGATCAGAAGGTGGGTAAATAAATTTACAATATATATGCCCCTACCCAAGAATATATCAAAAATATTATACCCACACAACACTAGTTTTAATTGGTATTTTGTGGGTATATGTTTTATTTAAATATACATGTTGGGTACATATATGAGATACGATATATTATTTACTCTTGACTTATCAATTTTAAAAAACCAATATACCCTTATGAAATGAATATCTAGGTGTATGTAAATAATACCTTGTTCATAACCTTAAAGATTATGCAAAAAATATTTTACCAAAAGCCAAACATGTTTTAACATCTAGGTTTTAAAAAAAAAGATAAATATAACATAAACCTTAAACTTTGTTAATTATATTTGTTAGTTTTGAAATGATCCATTTTGATTGCTTCATCACAAAATTAACTTTTGAAAATTAATGAATAGTTTTTTTCTTAAAAACCAACAACAACCAAAATTGAAACTTTGGAAGAACCCCAAAATAAAAGTTTTTATGTGAAGGTGTACTACCTCCCCTTTGGCCCAACTATATAGGTGTGAGAAGGGAAGAACTTTGGGCAAACCATATGGGATAAATTTGAAATGTCAAGAAAAGACAAGGAGGATTGAAAAAACCATTTTTGGCTTGAATTAATACCCTTTTCTAAAATTTATTCATTGAACAATTCAAAAACAAATGTATGTGTTTGTATATATTTTTAGTCAAGGATGAATCAACTCTTTGATTCTTGTATTCTAACATTGGATTTGGCCTTCAAAAATTGGCTTAAATTTTCAAAATGTGGTCTTTTATTATTTTAAAGTTTGATGGGTTTAACAAATAACTATTTATTGTTAATGTTAGAAGAGATAAGAATAGCTTCATGAATTATTTTTTTAAAGTTTAAAATGTGTTTGTTGTTGTGGAATTTTATTATTTGTATATTTTTTGCAAAAGTTTATGAAATGGTTGATCAAAATTTAAGTCTATTCTTTGTGTTCCTTGGACAAATGAACTACAAGCTACAATTGATCTTGACCTATTGGCATCCTTTGAACACGAATCAAAACACAATTTTCAAATTGTGAATGATCTAAAATGTTAGAAGTGATTATGTGATTGGTCATAATAAAAAAAACATGATGAAGTTTCAACAAATAAATAACTTTTACAAATTTTGAAAATTATATGTAAATATAAAGTGAATTAAAATATCAAATGCATGCAATTTTTTATTTTTTATTTTCAAAATAATCAAACAAAACATCAATTGCATACCAAACCTAAATTGAATACTTGATATCTACATAATTATCAAAAAATTGATTGCTTTGATGCAAAACCAAACTACATATCGGTCAAAGCAATATAAAGTATATTAACATTTTTTAAAATTGTGTTAAGTTGATAAAAGATAGCAACAAAACCCAACATAAAATGTTAATACATTTGATGTTTTCAAATCACTAATCAAAAACAAAATATTTTTTCACTATTGTCCATTATTTTTCAATTTATGCATTGTAAAAGTACATTGAAAGTAGGTTTTTGTAAATGCAAATAATTTTTTACTAGGTCTATTTTTTTCAATGTATCATTTTTTCATTTATGTGTCAAGTATGTTTTAACATGAAGAAGGTACAATTATTTTCAATTCCTTGCTTGAATATACAATGATCTTTATATCTTAAATTTTCTAAAGAAAATATATTTTTGAACACCATATTGACCAATTAATTTCAAAAATATTTTTGTTACTTTGATAATCCAAATCTCTTTCAAAATTGTAATCAAAGTACATTAAACTCAATGAAAAGAAAAATCATTTCATAATGAAGTGTGAATATATTTTGAATGTATTTTTTTGTACTTATGTCAAAAATGTCTCATTTTTAAATCCACCTTTAGTTCGTCAATTGTTTTTAAATATTTTACCATGCTTTCATTCTACTTGCAAACACTAAAAAGCACATGGCCTTTAAGAAGGTCCAACTTAACTAAAATGTCCACATTGACCAAAGGGGATGTCCATTTTGACTAAACGTTTGCAACATGAAAGACACGAATTACCTTTGACAAAAACGATCAACTAAAATGACCTTTTTTACCATGTGACAAACCAAACATCTTGTCAAAAGGGACAAAGGTACATCAAGATAACTAAGGCCTAGTTAAATCAACCATATTCAATGGTTAGGGCTTAGTCAAATTGGCCATTTTGATTTGACACTTGGTCAAATCAATGATACTGATTTGGCTACTTAACTTATAAGTTTGTTTGGCTTAGGGTATATATCTAACCTAAGTTCACAACTAGGTTAGGTTAAGCATATTACACCAAATAAATACCTACATGGTACTTTTATGCACATGTAAATACTTAGGCTTAGTACATTTACTACTGGTATTTAATAATTATTAGTTAATACTCATCAATTTAAGATTATTATTTTAATTAATAATTTAATTGATAGTTGATAATTATTAATTAATATTTAATAATAGTTAATTTAATTTTTTTAATTTAATCATTCATTAATCGAATGTTAATTAATAACCAATAACTAATTAACCATTTAATTAAATAATAATTAATATTAAATAAGAAGAAATTATTAAGTAATAAATTAATAATAGATAATCCATCATTAATAGATAATCAATCATTAATAATAAATATTATCAAAATTTTAAAATTAAATTAGTAGCATGTAGGTAACCTACTAAGCCTAGGTACGTACATGTTATGCCTAGGTGCCTAGGCATATTCTACTACCTAAGTGAGTATCATAAAAAAATTTGAAGTTCATTGTTTAATATTATAATACATACATCAAAGACAAAAAAAATCAAAAAGGTTCATTACAATATGTTGACAAAATATTTAATTTTTTGAAGTGGTAATACAAAGGTAAAAATTTGACTTCTCAAAATGGAGGTGAAGAATTCAAATTCTCACATTACAACCTTGGTTACCTAGCCTACCTAAGCCTTAAATGGCCTAGATAGGTAACCTAAATTGCCTAGACAAGGTGCGCTAGGGTTGGTTGCCTAACTTAAAAAGCCCAAGTTAAATAAAGTAGGTAGTTAAATAATTTTATTATTATTTATTATTACATTAATTATTAAGCCATGTAGGTAGTTCAATAAATTAACATATTATTATTATTATTATTATTATTATTATTATATCTTACTATTAATAATATTTAAATATTTAAAATCATGTATATAATCATTATCAGAATATTGTTGATTGGTCAAAAATCTAGTCGAAACATCCATTAAAAAAACCAACCAAAAAGACCTAGTCAAAATGGTTGGATCCAAATTGACTTGTACAAAATGGCATTTTGGTCAAGTTGAACATGGTGACAATTGGGGTATTTTCTAGTTTATTTTTGCGGTTGAAAAAATCACATTTTCTTGTAATAAAACTTCATATAAACAAAATACAAAATTGTTCCAAACTATAGATGATAACATCTTTAATATGCATATTCATAAAATCAAAATTAGAATAATAGTAAATTATGAATCTATTAAACTAAATACAAGTCAAAATTAAACATGCCATAGTTGTCATAAAATGAACATTGAAATTTTATTAATATTACCAACTAAACATGTCAAAATATGCCTTAAATGCATGAATCAAAACAAATCTAGCAAGATAATAATTCCAAAACTAAAAAGAAATGTCAATATTTAATTGAACCTACATATTGCAAAATTTAAACTTGCAACATTCATATCACAAATTGAAAAATGGGTGTGTTCACACTAACATGAGCCACACCCATTTGCTTAGTAATTATTAATCCTAAAATATCTAAAGAATATTTCATTTTCTAAGTTGAACAAATAATTGAAATTTATTATGACCTCAAAAGATGTTGCATTATACTATTATGGAATATATTTTAAAGAACCTCCCTCAAAATATGCCATGTTTCAAGAATCTCCTCAAAAATATGAATCCTTATAGTGTTTTTTTAATATTGGTTACAATGTTCAAAGAATGGTTTCGAATGTTCTATCTTTATTATATTCATTCCAAATTATATCACATGTTTCCATAATTTATTAAAAACATTGCCATGAGTGCTTTTGAATGACTTGTAACATTACTACAATTGTTGACACTAAAACATGAAAAATTAAGCATTAGTTACAATTGTTATGGCTCATGTTGGTGTGGACACACCCAAATGTAATACACTGCAAATGGTATAGTGCCTTGGAATTGATGACCACGCACATTCTTCCCCCATTGCAAACTTGAACAATCATATTTCATCACAACTTTCAACATGGCTGACCTTGTGAGTAAGTTCCAAAATGCAACATCTAGATCATCAACAAGTTTTATGATTAGATTAGGACAATGGTGCATGTTGGATTAAAATTTGACAAAATAATTGTCAATTTTTGTAGGAAGTTGTTAAATGGTCAACCACCAAATTAAGAAGAGATAAGATTCAAATGTTCTATATAAAATATACAGCCAATGGCATCTACTACAAAAGTCATAGTAAGAATAGGCTAATAATGGGCAATATATGGTGGCACTTGCTTTTTAATGCATGTTTGAAAAACAAGTGGCACTTGTCTTTCAACAAGGTACATGCCGCTTATTCCTTAGCTACACAAGGGAACTAACAATGTTCATTTTTCAACTATGAAGGGAACTAATTCAAGTATGAATGCTTGATGATATTATAGACTCCTTTGAGAAGGCATGAACCTTGAAAGCCTTAGCATTTACAACAAGAAGGAAATAAATAACAAAAATAAAATAAAAAGACAAAATGGAAAAGAGAATCACAAATACGAATGTCACAAAAAATAAAAACATGAACAAAATCACAATGAACAATAAGATTATAGCATGCAACAAGACCATGATGAGCAAGAACATGATGAAAAAGGGGGGAGGTTGAAAAAGGGTGGAAAAATCATTACAACAAAATAAAGTTCAAGACCACATGTATGATTATGTAAATATACATGTTTATACCTGCATGTGACACATGTGATTACATGATTATGTAGTCTAATGGACACATCATATTGACCATGACATCCCCTAACATTTCCAATTTTCATGATAGTATTTTGAATTTTTTGGGCAAATTATTTTTAATGATATTTTTTTAAATAATTTTTATTTGAAACGTATAAATAGCCAATGACATCACAATTCAAATCATAACAAAAAAAATGTATATATTTTAATGTTTAATTTTTTACACATTATAAGCTACAATTTAATTTAATTTACATCATGTCCATTATACCCCATTTATATGTGGTAAAAGGCATTTGAAATTCAAAAACAACTTTAAAACATGTAATGAATTTTAAAAGTCTTTAAATTCCACATTTTGAGTATTTTGAATATCATTATAGTGTGCCTAATAAGGTTTTAACATCAAAAAAATGTTAACATCAAAATGTTTTTACTATGTAAATCATTTTGAAAGTCTTTTGTAGAGTTATCTTTTTTGACATTAATTATTTATTTTTCAAAAGTCTTAATTAAAATCAAAACATAAAATAAATCAAATGGATTTTTTATTTGAATTTTTTAACATTCAAAGCCATTGTCAACCCCTTCAAATCTATTTCAACCCATGGAGACATGAACAAGTTGTCACAACTTGAGTGAATTGTACCCCTCACCTCCATGGCCACAAGCCAAGTTTTTATCCAACCCACTACAATTTCAAATTGTGACAAATTATGTCAACATATAACTATATAAACATTGTGTCCATTTAAAATCTTCTTATGTATATCCAAACTTGGCATTTCTTTTTCCAAATAAAATAATTTTCAAAATAATTTTCAGAGATTTATGCATTGAAATCTGAGTTCCACATAATTCAAAAAATCTAAAATACACTATGCAAAAATGGTTTTGATATTTCAATATGGTTCATATGTCAAACTACTTAATGATTCCTTCAAATCATATTCAATCGATAAAAGATAAATATGATTATATATATATATATATATAGGTGTTGTAAATGGGACTAAAAAAACTTTGAAATTTTTTTTTTCTCAAATGTTTTTAACAAACATATGTTTCCATGATGTATTTTTTTAAACAATTTATTAAAATGAGATTTGAAATGATATTTATTTTATTTATGATTTTACTTTTGGTTGAAATTGTGAATGTGTACATCATTTTTATTTTAATGTAGGGAGGCGTAGGTAGGTTTGGAATGTCCAACCAAGGTGAATCCACTAATATGGATTGAGTTGGGGTTGATTTCAATTCATTTGTAAACGAGATTTCTTGAATGGTCCATAATAGGTGTTAAATCATGTGGGTCATTAGAACATGCCCAACACCAAAGCGCACTTCAACTTTATTTTAATAAAAAACTTGTGGAGGCCACAAACAACATGCCCCAAAACCTCCCAACAACACATGAGTTTCATGTGACATAAACCATTTACTTTATAGGGCCCACCTTATTGGCATCCTCTTTGGCCTACCCCCTTTTAGTCATTGTCACAATGTTTCCTTTGATTGTCATAAACCAAATAAATTTTCAAATTATAAATAAACTACAAAAATAATAATAATAATAAATTAAATGACAATAACATTGTCAGGGCATCAAAAGATATGAAAGTGTGTGAAAAACTTTACTCATCAAATGCACTCCAGATAATGAGGTAAAGTAAACCCCCTTTATAATCATCCCCATTTTAGTCACATTCTTGTTTGTGTCACATAATTTTTGGTAACCATCCGGTTTAGTAATAAACATCATCCTTTAGAATCACTATCACACTTGTTAGTAGCACAAAATATTTGCAAAGCTTTTTTTTTGTGTGTAAATGTGACTATAATGGGGAAAATCTAGGATAAATATTAGGGTTTTAAAAATTGTAGTTTGGCAATGTTAATGTTGCTTTGTGTTCAAGTTGTGCAAACTAACAACAATGAATTAAGTTGAAGAGGGAAAAAAAAATTTAATGTAAACAAGCAAAAGATATGCAAACTTGGCAAGAAAATTTTAAAAATAATTTAAAAAATTCTAATTAACAAAATACACGAGCTAATAGTTAAGGAGCTCAAACTCACTGTAAATCATCACATTAAAAAACGGAAGAAATCACAACCTTCTTCAAGTTTATTAATGCATAATAAAACTTAAAATAAACCACATAAAAAATTTAATCAATTGGCACCTTTATTCTACCATAAAAAGGTTATTTTGTAAAAAAAATTTGCCTATAGTCACAATCTGGTAAGGGCTTATATGGAATGTGACTATACACATTTAAATCACAATTTGTTAGTGTCATACAAAAAAAAAAAGTGGACACCAAAGGTGTGATTATAGAAAGGGGTTTATTGTAGTTGGGGAAGTTTTGAATGGGCTGAAGAATTTAATGCACCAAGGGTTGTTGTTAGGGATGCTTTTTCAACAACAAGATTTTTGCCCACCCCAATTTGAACTTGATGCCCCAAGTTTTTGGGATGTTGGGCATGCTTTTAGGGGCATTAAAATCATTGTTGTTACACAATCAATATGAGTTGTCATCCTTTTCAACATCAACCTTGGGCACTATCATTGCCATTGTGTTGTGTTTGGCACATTGTGATTCACTTCTCCTTTTTCTTCATGAAATGCCTTTTTGCACATCATGTTCTTTTTTGTCACATTGCACCATCTAAGTAAAGATATCAAAACTTTCAATGCACTTTTCAAAGATAAACATCATTATTTCAAAGTTGTTGAAGTTTATAATAAAACTCATTCAAGTGAATCCTAGTGTTATTTTTATGTTTTATTCAAAAGACTATTTTTTGATTAAATTATTATTATTTGAAATTAGGCTTCTTTTCCCATAAATTGCTAGTAAGGAACAAATTTGTTTTATCTCAAATCAAACAAACAAAATGTCATTCTTCTTCATTAATTTACATATTAAAAAAAAGGCACCAATGTGAATGTGTTAAACGCAATGAGCCTGACAAATTCTAGTTTGCAAGAAATGCCTCCAAGAGATTCCAAAACAAATTTTAAGATTTTAAGATTTCAAACGAAGAGTAACAAAAAAGAGATGTTCTCATCACATCCCAAAATTGTGCCTTCTAGTTATGGTCTTATGATATCTTAAATCTTTTCAATGATTTACAAAATATTTTATAAGTTGTGACCTCTTCATAGGACTTGCATTTGTTACCTATTCATTGGTTTTCAATGTCATCATTGCTTGTTGCATGTGTTGTTGACATACATCTTTAGAGGAGGAAAATGAGAGAAACAAATGAACATGGTTGTACCTAGAATACATTTAGGTTATGGACAAATTTGGGCTTTCAAGGCAAGTATTAATTAGAGATAAGCAAAATCAAATTTGTGATGTGTTATTTCTCGACAACAATCAATGTATTATTTTCTTTAGCTAAATCTTTTTGTGAATGTTAAAATTGCAATCAAATACATAACTTCTTCTTTGGAGAAGGATGTACTTTTTGTGTTGCCTTTTACTTGTTCTTCATTTGAGCAAAAGGGTTCATGCTTGTGTAAGCACCTTTGTCTCCTTCACCATTTTTGGCAAGCATCAACTTGCAATATCATCACTGCCCTTCATGTTGTTTTATGGCATGTTGTGGTTCATTTCTCCTCATCTTGCTTCATTTTGCACCTCACATTGCTCTTTTGTCACGTTGTATTATTGTCTACACTTAAGCTATGAAAATCATCAATGCACTTCTAAAGGATAACTATATCAAAGTTGACTATAGTTATATGTTAGTTAACACTTTTCATTTGAATCAATGAAGAAACATATTAATTTAAACATTGAGTTATTATATATGTGTGTTGTGATGTGTGATTTAGTGTTTTTTTTTAAAGCAAACATTTGCAAACTTTTGACCTCACAAAATAAAAATGAAAATTTTGCTACAAATTCCTTATTTTCAATTTTAGAAGTTCACTAAATTTTCAAGAAAATTTTTTTGGATAATTTTTTTTTTTCCAAATTTCAAGTTTTAACCCCCAAAAATTTAATTGGAGAAATATTTTTACCAATTTTCAAGAATTTTCTAAAAACTTGTCATCAATTAACACTAATTTTTTTCTTTTGGAGATGGTTTAAAATAACCACTGGGACCAGAGTCTTTTTTATTGGCGAATTTTCACAAAAATTCGACCTGAAAAATATGATTTCAAGCAACACAAAGGATTTTTCATGGAAAAATGGTCCAAATTCGCCAAATTTTGAAAAGAAAAAAATTCAAATTGCCAAATTTCTACAATAAGTTCCAGTACGTGGCCAAGAATATAGAAGGATCCTGGTTTTTTTTTCACTTTCATATCTGGGATGTAGCCAGAATTGGCTAAATTAGTTTATGGATGCTCGCCACCTTGGCTACATCACAAAATCCTTCAAAAAAAGCCTGCCTGGGACTGCGACTGCAGAAGCTTAACTGCTATCCATCAGTGTTTTTTTCTCCAACAATTTTTTTTTTCCCTTTTATTACAAAACAATTGGGAAATTATTGGATTTTTTTTTCCTGGTTTAGATTCGACTAAATTTGCCAAAAAATTTTAAAATTCGCCAGATTTTCGATATCACAAATCGATATTATTTTAAAAATTATATTAACTGGTAATTTGCAAGGGAAAGGGAATTTTTTAAAAAACCCCCAAAAAACCCCCCCAAAAAAAAATCCCCCACAAATTAACAACTTTGGGGGGGCGTGGGGGAGCATGGGTAGCTGTCATTGGATTCAGGGTTTTATTTTTTCTCAAGCAGATCCACTGGCGAGGATACCCAGCATTAATTAGAATTAAAATGGCGACTGTCCTAAGTGGGCGGTAAACATTTTTTACAATAGTGCTGCTACAAGTAACAACATAGTAAGTGCCTAGGTCTAGATATGGCTAATTTAGTTATTTTTATTTCGAAAAATGGCGAAACAAAATCCCCTAAAATCACCCCAAAAAAATTCTCAAAAAAAAACACAAACAAACAAACAAACAACCAAACAAACAAATTCTCAAAAAAACAAATCTTATTTTTCATTTTCTGGAAATAATAATAATAATAATAATAATTTTTAACAAAAACATGCTGATTGGGTTCTTCTTCAGAATCACAAATTTGGTTTGATTGGTGAAGAACTTGGTCAGGAGTTGTGGCAACGACGGAGAGCTCGGTTGCTCTGGAGGAGAAGCTGCTCTTTGCGGGCACGTTGTCAGACGTATTGCATTGGCCACGGTAAGCATTTGGAGTTGCAATCCGATAGATAGATTGTTTTTGTTGTTGTGTTTTTTCAAGAACTTAAAATTTTTGGAGCAATGTGTTGAGAAGCAACTTTTAAAAACATATTTATTTATATATATGTTCAAGATGTTCAAGAGCTTCAGAGTGTCTTTATGTTGAGATAAATGAGTTCTTCAGGGCTCACAAGAAACAATGTGCAGATCCTGCTCGTTTACGGATCGTCAGATGTGTTGGGGATTCAGTTTGCTGAGTGCATTGTGGTCTGGACTGTTTTGTGATTATCAGTTCGATATAACAACAATTCGGGAGGCTGCTGTGTGTTTGTGTGACATTTCTCTGGAGAGCTCTCTCTCTCTCAAGCTTTTCTGGAAGCCTCCAACTGCAGTTTGTGAAGGGCAAAAAAAAGGGTTTAATGGTCTTTCTTTTCGAAAAGAAAGAGGAGCCTTTGCAGGATGTTCCCTCGGCGGTGGTGACCGGAGTAGATAGGAGGAAGACGGTAATAGAAGCAATGGACGGAGCTCTTTCAATGGAGAGCGCGGAAGCGGCCAAGGAGGAGTCCGCTGTGGATTCGCCAGATCCTTCCTTATCGCTATGCGATCACAACAAGAAGTCCATTTTGTATGCCTCGAAAGCATCAGATGTAAGGTGTTTTTGCCTCCAAAGCAAGAAGATTACTGAGGATTTTATTTTGCACATAGGCAACATAGGGATTCCATCAGCAAAATTGTTCAGAGAACTAGACATCATCTTACCTTTGCCAGACAATTGCATGCAGAGATTACCAGGCACACCATACTTGAAGCTCTCTCTCTCTCTTCATAGATCTGCCTTTGACTCAATTGTAGGTCATTGATGTTTTGAGTTCTTGAAGCTGGAGAAGAATTAGCTGCAAAATTCACACGACCTAGCGATTGTCCAAGCCTCAAAATTTTAGGGTTAGGGTTAAAGCTCCGGCTCCATGTGTTCTGCAAATTTTAGAGCAACACTATCCTACCTACAAAAGGAAAGCTGTGGACATTGCGTTTGTTTGCAGGGAAAGAAAGAGAAAACACATCGGCCTCTAACACTGTTCCGGATGCTGCGGGGTGTGTTATGTTGTATAGTGCTTGTTTTAACAACACTGGTGCCTCTCCTCTTTCTGGCACCTCCAGCTTTTATTTTCTTGCGCCTGCTAAGTGTGCAGTGGAGCCGACGTGCCACTTCATTTTTCTTAGCAGGCTGGCTCTCCTTGTGGCCATTTTTCTTTGAGAAGATCAACCAAACTAAGGTACAGAATTCAAGAGCATGGCATTGCACTGCACATTTTGTTCCATTTATGATGTGTTTTGTTGAAAGAATGACACTGATCAGTGAATGCAGGTAGTGTTTGCAGGGCACAAAGTGCCCCATGACAATCGAGTTTTGATATCCTGCAATCACCGCACTGAGGTGGACTGGATGTACATATGGAATCTAGCAATTCGCAAGGGCAAGGTTGGTTACTGCAAGTATGCAGTGAAAAGCTCAGTGCGCAATGCCCCCATCTTTGGCTGGGCCTTCTGGGTTTTTGAGTTTCTTATGCTGGACAGGAAATGGGAGGTAGACAGCCCAGTGATTGAATCCTATTTGCAGAGCTTCAAGGATCCAGCTGACCCTATCTGGCTTGTGATTTTTCCAGAGGGTACAGATTTCACGTAAGTTTCCCGTCCGCATTTGCTTATTTTTTGTTGCGCCCATTGGGTTTCATGCCAGCTGCAGTGATTCTCTCAAGTGTTGCACATGTATTCTTTGTGCATTGACATGAGGAGAATGTGGCAGGGAAGGAAAAAGGGATAGAGGAAATCTTCTTGCAAAGGAAAATGGTCTTCCCGAGCTAGTCAATGTTCTTCAACCCCGCACTCGGGGCTTTGTGACATGTCTATCGCGCCTGCGTCCCTCACTTGATGCAGGTGTTGTCTCACATGCTGAAACCCATCTTTGTTGTTTATTCTTATCCTGTTTTTACTTAGGTAAGATGTCTGAAATTGCACTTCAGATTGGCTGGAAGCAATCTTGGCAGGATTTATGATTATATCAGATTTTGAAAATGCACTGATGATTCTTTTATCCTCAAGATGTGAATGCCACTCTCATGGAGTGAGTACCATAGCCTGAGATTGTAAGTAGACTCAGTACAGGTCTGAATCTCTGACAAACTATTTAGGGAGAGAATCTAGATCATATACATGTGGAGCTCAGGAAGCCTGGTAATGTCAGACATGTACTTAATGATTTTGCAATATTCCCTAATCTGGCTTTGTGTCTGCAGTTTATGACCTCACTATAGGATACAAAGATCGATGCCCATCATTCGCCGACAATTTATTTGGAACTGATCCAGCTGAAGTGCACATTCATATCAATCGTATACATCTAGAAGACATCCCGGAATCAGAAGAGGAATTGTCAGAGTGGTTGTACAAAATTTTCCTTGAAAAAGACCAGATGTTGTCTGGATTCAGCAGAAATGGTTACTTCCCCAATAGTGGAAAAATAGAGGAGACCCTAAGTACCACCAAGTGCATATGGAACTGTGTAGCCTACACTGTACCCTGCCTTTTAGTACTACACAATGTCCTATTTGTGTCAACTTGGCTGAAGGTTTATGCAGCTATTAGTTTTGTAACACTCATAATTGGCACCTACCTTGGTTACAGGCCTTCACCTATTTTTCCCAGAATGTGGGCAAAAAAGCTGAAATAGTAGGATTCATTTCATTTCTATGGTAGATGTCAAAAGATGTGGTTCTGGTACATTTTACTTCACTCAATTCATGAGAGATCAAACATTGAGCTAATTTTTATGGCACAAGTTATTGTTACCTCTCCAGCTCTTACACTTTGGACTTGTGTGTTCACTTGACCAGCCCTGGGTTTTGTCTTTCCATGCCATCAATCTGTGTATCATGGGTGGCTGCAGATGAAATATGGCTAAAAATGTTGAACAAGGCACTGGCTGACCATTATTATTTTTGGTCTGCAGCTAAGGCTATTCTTACAACTACATGTGCAGACCAGATGGAGAGTAATGAGCAAGTCTGTGACAAGGATACTGCAACACCAGCTACATGCTATCAAGAGTCTTTGGTGTCACTCTGGTATTCCAATCCAATCCATTATGTGCTCTGGGATCAATTGCTTGATAACAAATTCTAACAAATGGGCCAACACAGGACAAAAATTTAACAGAGTCCCAAAGACTTGGCTGCAAAGTCATTAATGGTCATGAATCTCCCTTTTTGTAACAAGCTTTCATATATGATGTGGACCATGAAAATGCAATGCTAACTGAGGAACAACAATAAATAGCAAAGTAGGGCAAGGGAGCATATGAACCAAAACTGCAGGGAGAGTGGGAAGGTTATGAACAGTTGGAGAGATTTGCATTCTCATCCCGATGATGAACCAGGACCAGCCAACTAATGACTGACATGTCCATTAAACTACTAAAAACTGTGGCATGTGGTGGGTTCAGCAGCCCTGGCCTTCACAATGCATGTGCATCCAAACTCTACCTGTGTAAGTCAACCCTCCCCTTTTAAAACCTTGAGGCCCAAAACCCTATTCTTACTGAAACATGTTTCATACAGTTGACTGACGTCGTGAATTATTGAATCTCAGAACCTATAAATGCCTCAATGGAAACTCTGAAATTCCCTTACAGATTCCAGCAGGAGTAAATTTCACCCGCCATTAGGAAGCTATTCTACTTCAGAGGCTCCATTCCTCAATAGGGAAAAAAAGTTTGACTGAAATGAAAGTGATCTAATAAATAAAAGAAATATCAATTGTTCATTTCCAGAAGATCCATCAGCAACTAGTGTGGTAAGCAATTGGGTCACAAACAATTTCTCTTCTGTGTTTGAGCATTAGATGGCATCTGATTGGATTAGGTATCAATGCCGATACACTCCCAACATCATCAAAATGAATGCAATATGATGTCTGACACTGGCTGGCTGCCTCTTGTGCTCATTGAGTCCTTTCTGACTCCTGCTGCTCTCATTTCCCATGTGTTCTGGCCACTTGCTATTGTTGAACAATTGAATGGCTAATGTGCATGGGACTGGACCAATGAACGTAGGCCTGGGTTTAACAAATCACAATACACATTGGGCCAAATGAAAGTACAAATTTTGGTAACAGGTTACAACACACTACACCTGTGGGTTCGATTACTTGAGGGAACTGCATCAGTGGAATGGTGCTTCTGTGTTCTAATTGCTGATTGCATCTCTTCCAATCGTGTGATGATATTTGCAAATGTTGGCCTCTTTTCGGGGTTATGGTCCCAACACTCCTGTAACAACCTGGTGACAATTACATACCCACAAGTTAAAATCAAAGTCAACCATGCATGTCATGGTACAAACTGACTATAGGTCTGGTGCATGGTGCATTGTGGCGATAGAAAGCAAGAAAAATCCAAAAAACAGACAGAAAGGAAAGAGACTATGGTCATTAAACTCTGCTTGCTGTCCCAGTGCACCCCCTTCCCTCCTCTGCTAATTTGAACAGAGAAAGAGTAGTTCAAGGAAGAGCAACGGGACTGAGGGATTCAGAAAAGCTACAGAGCAGAGGTTGATACCTTCAAAGAGAGCTTGTGGTATGTGTGGGGCTTACCTTGACACAATGGTTCTTTCCAAGTGTTTTCCAGAAAGCTCTTCAAACAAATAAGAACTTTATGTTGCACATAAAACTTACATCTTAGCAAAGCTAGGGCTTTCAAATCATCCCTGAGACACACAATAATTGCATAGAAACGGCAGCTAATTTGATGCTTTCAAAAAGAGCCTCCCTTTGAACAAAACAACATACAGTTGGACAATTTGAGAAAGTAATAGAGAAAGAGACTCACTGCTTCATGCCCTTGGGATACGAATTGACAGTAAAAGGTGGGCGCTGGCCTTCCTTTGCTCGAGCTATGGCAATCTCTTTTGGGTACTGAAACCTTGATGCAGGTCCCCCTTCAAACATCTACACACAATCATCAAGTCAGCTGTTGAAAAAGTTGACTTGACAAACTTCTGGATGCCAATTTCTCTGTAGTCCAAATTAAAACCAGGAGTGAACATATTAGGGCTGGAACATGGGAGAGAACAAGACGAACAGACCTCTTGGACAATAATGCCAAAGGAGAAGATGTCAACTGTTTCATTGTAATGTTTGTGCAGAAACACCTCTGGAGCCATATACCGATCTGCTCCACAAAAAATCCACAACCATTACTTCAACTAAAAATCCTTTATAACCCCAACCCCTGAACATTAACAGCTTCCAGCCAAAACTACACAACCTTTCAACAGAAATTGTAGGTGGTGGGTAAGATTCAAAGTGAAATATATGTGGACCCTAGAAGAATACCCAAGAGAGTATCAAGAGAGAGATAGGGAAAAAGAAATAAAACCACTTACAAGATCCCGTTTCACCTGTCATCTCATACAAGTCAGCCCCCCCATCTGTAGTCACTGGTCCAATAAACTTGCCCAGGCCAAAATCCGCTACTTTCAAATGGCCCGCTTCATTCTCAAGCAGATTCCTGTCTCCAAAATTGTGATTCTAACTCCTCTTGAAATCCTTATCCTAATGTTCCAAGAAGAGTTCCACCCAAGACAAAGAAAAACATGGGGGAAAACTCCAAATGCAAAGAACATGTGATATTCCAGTGCACCAGACAAGCATCCATATCATTAGGGCTATGTCTTTTGTGTATAAAAAAGACCCAGGATATTACCTGGGTTTGAGATCTCGATGAACCACAGCATCTGGTTTATGCTGATGCAAATAATTCATTCCTCTGCAAAACACAACAGTAGTTGTTGCTACTAATAATGCACACAACATCAAATGTTTCACAGTTGTACACATAGGAGACTACAGCTGGAATTACATGGGGAAAAACAATTCTCCTTCCACAGACTCAAAAGAGGTTGTGCTTGCAATTATGTCATAGTTGGACCTTAGGACCTCTGATAGCAAGAAGCAATGAGAGTACCTTGCAATATCAAGGGCAAATTGCACAGCAGTTCCAGCCTCTAGTCGACCACTCTTTTCCATATGAGCATACAGATCACCCTAACAATCAAGACACAACATATTGTGAATGATCAAGAAATGTCAACATGGGTGTAAGAGGAAAAGAACTTTGGCCAACCCCTTTATATTTCCTTGCAAGCCAATCCAGACAAGGACCGATGCAGGAGAGATACAGATTATGTCCAGCATGGCATGTTACTCTTTTTGGTAGGCCAAGTTGGTAACCTAATATTGAGAACACAAACCCTACCATTTTAAGAAACTGTCCCTCAGTGTCCACCACGACAGGTTTAATGCACTCAAGGGAACTCTCTTCAATTTGTACTGATTTTAACAGAAATTTTACAAAGCTGTCTGTACCAAAATAGCATTAGGTCACTTTCAAGATCAAGAATAACCAAAACATGTGTATCCTTGGTTGTCAAACATACTACACATACTCGGACATGTTGGCATTTACAATAGAAGATTAGGCTCCTATCACCAGCAGTTTGTGACTTAACATGGCAAGTAAGAATTCCTCTGACCATCATATGTCACATAACTTGTCAACAGAAAAGTGAGAGAGAGAATTTTTACTTTGGGAAGATATTCTGTAACCATGACTAGGGGTTGGGTTTTTGTGACTGCACCAAGGAATTGCACTACATTGGGATGAGAGAGTTGTGCCAGCATTGCCAGTTCACCAATGAACTCCTTCCTGTTCACCATCACAAAGAGAACTGCGACTTTGTTTCACAATTTTTAAAAGATAGTACTCTGGCAGTCATTGATGACATAATAGGAAAGGAAGGCTTCTATGGGATATAAATTCTGAAGACATGCCATACTGTTGGAGCTTTTTAGCTTTATACAGTCCTCATGAAAGAAACCAAAGTCATCAGCAGCTGAAGAAACTCACACTATTTGGGGATTATTTGCGAGAGGAGCTAATATGGTCTTAGCTGCAACTGTTGTTCCACGCCACTTTGCCACACAGATCTCTCCAAAAGCACCCTGTGAGTTGATACCCAGTAGAGTTCAACAAACTCCTCATGATCAACTGAACAACAACTGCTATGAGACTGATGGAAGCTTGTCAAATTTGGTAATCATGCCAAATGATGCATGAAGATGATCCTCTGCCCAAGTGCTGAGGAGGCACAAGTCCCAGATCCCTGTACAAAATTTTCTTTCCTGCCCTACATAGGAAATCACCTCCAAAAGAAAGTTTTCTGAAAGATGGCACCTTGCCAATAGGTCGTTTGAACTCCAATTCAGATATTGGGATCTCATAGTCTGGAACACTTGACACCTGGTACACAGAAACATCTCATTAGAGCAGATGATACCAAAAACCATAGATGAAACTTGAGACTGAAACCGGATGTCAGATAAGCAGAAACTAGTCAACTGATCATTGCATCTGTGTCCTTGAATTTCCAAAGATAAAATAACAATGAAATTGCAGACTTGTATAAATCTGCTATAACTTGGGGCAACCTATCTATAAAAACATGTATGCTGAGTGTGTCACATTTTCAGAAGCAACAGGAAGATTTGATCATGATGTCAGCTAGCACTCAAGAGGCACAGATAACCCAAAACCTAAAACTATCCTCATTCAAGACGATACAAGCTTGTTGTGGGTAGGCTTTCATTTCAGGCTTTTATCTTGCCTCAGTACAAGAAAGCATCTAAACCTAAGTACATAAATAGCACTCAGCTAGAAACCCAGCTAGTCACTGACAACAATGCCCATGTTCAGCACTCAGCTGGGATTGATCAAGACCCAATGATGGGAAAAAAAACCCATAGAAGCATTGAGAAGTCTGTCTAACAACCTGGGCTACCTTCAGATCAATGGTAATACAAGAGAAAGAGATGTTCAAACCTTCACAACACCACCATGCTCCCGCAGAATCTCACATATTTCTGTATGTCCATACTCCACAGCATTTGCCAATGGCTGCACGCACACAAGTTTATGTCACCATCCACATCTCTACTAGATACTCCATAGTTTTCTTTCTTGCCCACTCTAAATATTTCCTGGTCAAACATGTGAGGCTGAAGATTTGTATTGTTCCAATTTAGTTGTTCCAGAAATGGCACATTGTCTGCTGAAACAAACATATTAAGTTGTGACCATAGCTACAATGCCTTTCACTTATCCCTCAGACATCTGCCTGACTCACCGTATCACCTTTGCGATCAATAGGGTTCACATTTGGTTTATGTTTCAAAAGCAGCTTCAATGCAGGCACATGACCTTCACTTGCGGCCAAATGCAGAGCTGTTCGACCATCGTAGTCTGCAGAATCCACAGCCAGACCACCTTGCAGAATGGTCTCAAGCCCTGCCAGATCTCCTTGGCTGGCAGACAGCAGCAACTTTCCAATCTCTTCCTCTTCTTGAGCTCTTCTTGCTCCTGCCATATTGCCCACCCCCTCCTCGAGCTGTTGAAGAAGAACCCCTATGCCACAAAAAATGCACTGCAAATGTTCTGCAACTCCCACTTTGAAGCCCAAATTGTCTTTGAAAATTTAAAAGCCACTCTGCAACTCTCAACTGAAGCTCGAATTCTCTCTCTCAAAATTCCAAAACCCACTCTGCAACTCCCCCTTTGAAACCTGAATTCTCTCTCAAATTCCAACAACCACTCTGCAACTCCCCCTTTGAAACCCAAATTCTCTCTCAAATTCCGAAACCCACTCTGCAACTCCCCCTTTGAAACCCGAATTCTCTCTCAAATTCCGAAACCCACTCTGCAACTCCCCCTTTGAAACCCGAATTCTCTCTCAAATTCCAACAACCACTCTGCAACTCCCCTTTGAAACCCAAATTCTCTCTCAAATTCCGAAACCCACTCTGCAACTCTCCCTTTGAAACCCGAACTCTCTCTCAAATTCCAAAACCCACTCTGCCCTCCCACTTTGAAGCCCGAATTCTATCTCAAATTCCCAAAAACACTCTGCAACACCCACTTTGAAGCCCAAATTCTCTCTCAAAATCCAAAACCCACTCTGCAACTCCCACTTTGAAACCCAAAAAACTGTCTCTCATAATTCAAGAATCAAAGCCCACCACCAAAAAAAAACCCCCAAAAACCACCCTCCCCTCTCTCTGTGTGCGGACATATAATACTTGAATTTATGAATGCAAACCAAGTGTCTGCTGAGCTAGATTGCTTCTTCTGCTTTCTTCCTGCTTCATGCAACTCGGTTTAAATCTTCTCGACTCGACTTGAATGTACCCCCAGAAATACCCAACTTCCAAAAACAGGAGATAAAAATTCAGTCACCAGCAGCCCAGTTGGAAGTTGGCACCCACCATTTCTGGACATCCTCCTCTCTCTCTTTCTCTTCAACCACAACATATGACAGTATAATGGGTACGTAGGTAAGTATATCGAGTATCCACTCTCCTCACCACCCTAATCCATCGCCAGAAAACTTAGTCTTTTGTTTTCTGGGAAAACGATCAAGGAAAAATGGGGAAACGAGCAAGTTTGAGACAATTATGCATGAACCCACCCACCAGTGAGTACCACCACCATCATCAAAACGACAAAAGATCCAAAAGGGATCAAACGATCAATCAAATCAATCAATGTTTGAGAGTGAAATAAGCTAGTGGAAGAATTTCAATCCCCGTTTAGAAAGCTCCACAAAGGTGGTAGAGAGCCAAAAACAACCCTTTTTCTGCGCCGAGCACATTTCCCGTAATTGGGGGCTTCACTCACGCATTGGACGACAAGTGTAGGGTAAAGCCCAGGTTTAGGGTTTAGGGTAGAGCCCCAACTCTTTGGCTAGGCCTAGCTCTTTTCTCAGCTCACCCATCTCAATAATATTTCAATCCTAGATGGCTTAACTTTAGAGTTCTTGTGAAACTCAATTGTAATAAAATTGTTTTTACTTTTCAAAACAAGTGAACTAGCAACCCCTATATGTATCTGTAACACACTATAAATTCAATGACTTTTGCTCCATTGGTTCAAAATTTGTGAAATTACAAATTTGCTTACTACCTCATCAAGGGCTTATGGGTGATACTAAAAGCAAAGTGGGGTTCCTATAGTTTGGGAAGCTTGTAACATGATTGTGAATTTTTTGGTCGTGATAGTTTTTGTGTTTGCGTGAACTAAGTTATAGTTCCTTTTTCCACTAGATTTGAATATTTTGCACTTGAATTTATCATTTGTTTCAAAAGGAAAAAATTAATTAAGCCCTACTTTCAAGGGCATGTGGTCACTTTGCACAATATGATTAATAGATAATTTTTCATTTTCGTTTGTGTGAAGTAAGTGAAACAAAACTAGTATTGCATAAATATTTGATTTTGAATCAAGTGTTATGAAAGAAGAATAGGGCCTTGTTTCGAACAAGACTAAAATCCAAAGAACCATTTTGAGAACAACACCAAAGGTTCCATCCTAAAAAAGTTTTAAAATTTTATTTGCATTGATCTTTACCCATTGGTGTCAATATTACAAGAAAATGTGATTTTTCTCACACAATAGGCCATAGGTCATGACACCTGTGTGAGGTGAACTTTGTGGTTTCATCCATCCCAAGGTACAATATTTGAGTTTTATAGTGGCATATATTACATTAAAATTGTAATTTGGCATTAAATAATGAAACTTATTCCATTAATGTCAAATTACAAATTTTGTAATGTAATATATGCTAAAATAAACACCACACTTCGGACATCATAATGAATGAAATCACAAAATTTACCTCACACGTGTCATGACCTACAACTTATTATGTGAAAAAAACCATAGTTTTTTTGAATGCAATGCATTGTTTTGCATCATTAATTCCAAGGCCTCCATATGTAAATAGGTGCTCCAATAGTCAAATATATTATTCCTATTAAGGTAAAACCATCAAAATAAGCATAATGAATCAATCACAACCTAAAAACATCATTACATAAAGTCAAAACATGCATTTCATGATTAAGACATATTATGACTATGTCCTGGTTGTAGTCATAAAATCATATGTCATTAATTGTATTCTTGTAATTGTCATTATGACTACAATATTACAATTACATCAATACATGTGTCTCATTTATAAAGCAATTTATTAATTCGATACCTAGAAAACACCATATTCAACCATATCGTCTTGGTTCAGAAGATTTTTTTTCAATAGATTCTATCATTTTTAAATAAAATTTTGAAATATTTTTTTTTTAAAAACTAAAATTAGATTTTTTTGTTGATTTTCGAGAAAAAAATTGCCTGCTTTTAATTTTATAACCTTTTATAACCTCAAAAAAAAACCACTAACAAATAGGCTACACCCCTTGAATGGTGGAACATGGCATTGGGTAATGATACAAACATGGGTATCATTTAAAATTTGGGGTTAGGCTTGAAATCATTGCTTTTGGATTATGTGCATATTTCTAAAAACTTGTTACATTGTCTTCAAAAACATTATGGAAGAATTGAAGATTTGTTGGATTGTGCTCTAACATTTGTTGTGTACAACACCATGAAACACAAGCCTTTAAGGTGCATAACAAAATGGTGCCTTATCATAAGCATTGGCACTTGTAGAAAATGGTGTTTCTTGATAATGGACAAACATCATCAATGCTCATGAAAGCCACCTTTGTCCCGCCATGGTTCTAAAAGTGAAATTTCATACAGCCTTGATTTGCATGGAATCAATTTAAGTTCATTTGCATTGCCATGTGTTTCAAGGTGATGTTGATCCTTCAACATCTTTGTGAAATTTGGCCTCTTCATCTCAACATTAGGCTAAGTTGTTCAATTTCTCCACACTTAGGAAGTGTTCCCATACAATCATGAAGTTGGAGATGACCTTGAATGAAGCATCTCACAAACTACATTTGAAAGCTATAAAAAAAGAATTCCAAAGGTTTTGTTTTCAACCAACAAAAAAGGTTTCATACAATGTTTCATTTTGGCTACGACTTACACAACTTTTGATCAAATATGTTTATTTGTGTGAAATGAACATTCAATAGGAGTTTGTTACCTAGTTCCTTTAAAGGTTATTGTAGTCAAATACAACTATGTATGGATATGTTCAGTTCAACATTAAGCAAGGATTGTGCTTCATGAAAAATTACCATCTAGATGGAATCACGAGTGGATTCATGGTGAAATTGTTTATGTGGTTTCTCCTTGATTTCACTATTATGCTCCAACTTCTTCAATCGCCTTCTATGTCTTATTTTTTCACAATTGTGGTGTGGAATTCAATTAAGAAAAATAAAATAACTTACAATGATTTTTCTTTTGCTTTCTAACATTAGTAAAATTCCTTGGGTTTAGAGATTGGCATTGGCATTGTAATCATTATGTAATTGTAAATCATTTGAATAAAGTGAAATACAAAACTAAAAAGATCAAAAGCTTTTCCTCTTCAACTTTCAAGCAAATGAACTATGTTCAACATGAAAAGGATCTCCCTACAACCTTATATGTTTATTTTTAGTCCAAATTTTCAATCACTTGAACCTACTATGTTGAAATTGTTAATTTACCCAAAGTACTCCATGTCTACGAAGAAGGTGATTCATATTTGAAATATAGTGCTTATGATCTTTTAACATTGGATCAAGTGTAGATGGTAAAGGACCTTTTTCAAAAGAAATATTCTATGTTGTTATTTGAATTATTCTTCCAAATTTACATGCACACTTACAATTTTATCACTTATATTGGGTCTAGATATTGAAACCCATAACTTTCTAGATTCATTTTGTTTTATCATTTTTTCATTATGTTTGATGATCTAAATAATGACTTACTAAACATAACAATAAGATGCACTTGAAATGCATCAATGACATAATACAACCCTAAAGCCAGAATTACAATGGTAGATCAATGGTAATCAATCACCTTTCCTTTGACATGTGTGTTAAATCAAAGTTTAAATTGTCAGAATTAGGGTGTACAAGACCTATCAATTTCCCATTGTCAAAATCCTACACTTATTCATATGTTTTTCCTCTACACATAAATTCTAGTTCTCAAATGTTTATTACTGCATATCATGATGAGATTACAAGTCACATTTGTGAAGAGAAATTTCAACAATATTTTACTTGAACATTCAAATTAGAACTTGAAAAAGGAAAATGTTATGATATGATTTGGGGGGGTGAGGGTTTGTTTCTCAATTTCCTTTGGAAAACTTGCAATACAATAAAAAGCATTGAACAATGTTGGACAAATCTTATTCCCTACCAAGTTTGTGATGGCAGACATTATTATAATGATTTAAAATGGTTCAAAATTTGTGTATTCTAAACACTACAACGACATCAAAAACATGAGTTTTTACCAACACATGTGATTAATTAACATTTCAATCTCCATTATAATTATTTTTCACTACATAAATTAATGTTTATCAGTTGAGACCATAGCATTTTCTTTGGAAGCAACCTACAACAAATATTTAGAAGGAAATTGTTGTTATTAGGAGTGCATTTTAGGAATTTAAATGATGTGCATGAAATGTTTTTGGCTTTCTAGGCATTGTAAAATACAATATAAAACAACCAAAATGTTATTTGTGATCCATGTTTGGTGTAGGGTTTAATAATTGATTTATTATATATTTGTTATATGTGTGATGTTTTTACCCTCAATTATGTGGAATACACTTGGGGTGCAATACAAAATCAATAATGCATCACGTTGTTTAGACTAACTTTATTTGTCAAAAACCTTTTTTCTATAGGTGGTTTAGGGTTTAGGGTTTAGGGTTTATCATTATGTTGTAAGTTATGAATTGATGAAAATTATTTTTGTCTCTAAGGATTGCAAACTCTAAAAGATGATCACCATAGGTGGTCCTAATGATGAAAAATATCTACTATGCAAGATTTCATTAGTGTTTAAGGTTATCTCCTCTTGAATTTGCATCATCCTTGTTTTGGTTATGTCATTTTCTTCATGAGCATTGGAAAGATATAAATGCAATGAAAAAATGATTGATGTTGTGAGTTTGACTAGATGCAAGTGTGACTAAAAAACAACTTTGACATATGGGTGTTATGTGAAAGTTGTTATCCTTAATCAAGTATGTGCAATCGTACATTGAGAAACATAACTATGTATGTTCATGCCCCTTCCATCTTTTCCATACCTACTATTTGTGTTGTGATGGCATTTTAAAACAATATTACACCAAAACAATATGATTTTTGAATGATTATGACATTTTGTGGATACTACCCAAATTTAACCATCTAGTCATATGCATCATGCTTATGTTCCATTTAAGCAACTTTAATCATGATCATGACAACATGATTGTACTTATGATTACATCAACTTGATAGTCATTTTGAAAGAATTTCAACTATCCTAGGTAACTAGGCTTAGTAGGTAATTAGGTATGCCAAATAGGTAAATAGATAGGCAATTAAATGTTATGGACATTAAACATTAAATGTAATTCCTAAAAAACTCCAAAGAATATGTTCAAAAGTTTTTAGAAGACCTCATTAATGAATTTTTTAAAAATTTTGATATAAGTTTTCTAAAAGATGTAATTGGTAGAAACTTTAAAAAGATTGTTGATGAAAAAATTTCAAAAAATGTAGTTGTGAAAGCTTTTAATGGATGTGTAATTAACAATAGATTCTAAAAGGTTGTTTACTAAAAGTTTATAGAAAGTTTAGTTGGCAAAACTTTCTACAAGGTTGATGAACCTCAAGAATGTTCCATGGGATACTATAAGTAAAGATCTTGATGACATCACCCTTTAATCTTGCCAATGCAAATTTTGATTCTTGTACTCCTATTCCATCCCATACCTAGTTTGTACCATGCATTTTTTAAACACTAAATTTTTCTAGTTATTGTTTTTTTTCATTACCAATTTATTTGTTTTATTAGTTCAATATAGTCTTTTCCTTTGTTTTGTTTTTAACAACATAGATTTCAAGGTGATGGACATCTTATGTAATTAAGGTTAGAATGTGATCATTTTTCTTTTATACAAATATAAATGCAATAGGTTTGTAGACAATTATGAGCAAAATATAATACAATTTTTTTTGGAATAGATTAACATAGTTTGCTTATGTACTAACTTCTCCTTTCTTTGAAGAAAAAGAATCAAAGATTCTAGAATTCGAAGGTCAATCAAATATTTAAGTCCTTAAGGTAGTGTTTCAAAACCTGTAAAAACCATTATAATGACCAACAAAGAAATTTTTTTTATCAATAACATCTTTGAGAATTCATGTTTGTTAAATACTATACAAAGACCATAATTCAATCAATATGCATATTTTGTTATGCCTCACTTATAATTTTTATTTTGTGAATTATTAGAACATATAGTTCAATTCCAATGTAAAACTATATGAGCATTCATGCAAGTTACATCTTGACGTAGGTTTGTTATATTAATTAGTTTGTTGGACTCAAATATTATTTGCATCATAAAGTGGGTTGTTTAAAATTTTGAGAAAATGATTACATACTTATCTATAACCATAGTTAGAAGTTCATGGAGTCATTAAGGAATCATGGTGTATTAGCAAAGTAATAAATTGGCTATTAATAATGAAGGTGGCGGTTTGTCAATTCACCCCACTCAAGGTTTTTATCGGGTGGGTTAGTTTTGATTTTGATTGAACTAATGGAATGGTTTACTTTGAAACAAATATATTGTTAAAACTTTTATGCAATATAATATATGAAAATATTATACTCCATGTTTAATGTAAAACCTAAAAATGTTTGCTCCAAGGTTGGATTGCAAATAGTTTATGAAATCATCTTAATTATTTGCTTCTTTGGAAAAGGATCTAAATAGTTTACAAACAATGTTTGAATGTCACTTGAAACTTTCATATACCACATCAGTTCTCCATGTAAACTTTAGTAGAATAAATTAGTGTTGGGTCCAAGCATGGTCATTAGTAAATTAGACCGTTCTTGTTCTTTGCAGCATAAATGGAAAATAACCATCAAGTAGGCCTTAATATATTGAGCTTAAAAATATTATTTAATTCAATATTTAATATGAACACACTTTGTGACTTTGTTACAATTATATTTTAAAATCACATGTTTAAAGTAGGTTTAATATAATTCATCAAAATAAAACAAAGTTCATAACCTACAAAATAGGTTGCAAGTAGATGAAATATTCTAATCAAAATACATCAAACGAATTTTATTTGTAAAATTATAAAAGAACAAAATATTTATTAATCAATTTTGGGACTACTTATTACCTTTTTTATTACACAAAACATTTTCAAATTTTGTGTTCAACTAACCACAAACTCAATGAAGGCATGGATGTTTTCATAACAACACTTTAAAAGGTTTTGAATTTACTTTCTTGTGTTTGTGTTGAAGGTTGCCATATTTTAAGAACTTCATTTTAGGCAAGATATTTTTTTGGTATAGTTTACCATGCTTTCACCATGCTATGAAACCCCAAAATACTTGGCAAACATGCAAATCCTCTAAATTGTCCAAGCCTAATGGATTAGCCTGATTGATGTTTTTTTTTTGGGTTTCACATGTCAATATTGTATTATTGGTTTTCTATCAACTTTATTGTGTTATTGTTGGAGTTCATAAATTACAAGATTATTATCATGTGGAGTAATTGATCAATATCATTTTCCCCCATTGCATTTTCTTCCTAGTGTTTTTGTGCGAGTCATTGATGTGCCTTATAATTTGCAAGGTAGTTTGTGTTAGTGAGTGTTGGTTCACTCTAATTATGCTCATATAGGAAATGTGTAGTTGGTACAACTAATGAACTAGGCCTAGTCTAGTTAATTATGAAATTGCCACCATTGTTTAATGAAGTTGTTTTTTGTGATGTTTCCACTAAAGTTCATTGTATGGTTCAAGAATTTTCATCAATCATAAGTATGCATTTATAGATTTAGAAAAATCCTCATTTTTTGTCTATAAATATATGTATAAAAATGTTGCTCATATATATGTTTCAAAATCCTCTAATGGTGGTTTTGAAATGTTTAAATTTTTTCAATTGAAAACCTTGGGGGGAAAATGAATTAGAGGTTACCATTTTTGTTTAAATAATGATTAACTATCAATGACTATTATGTTATATGTTGGAAAATTTTCATAGTTGTGGTCAAGATTAGTTTGGGCCATGTCTTTTCCCAAGATGCAAGTCAATAAACCATGTTGGAATACCAACATATCATGTTTTGGTTTGCAATTTCCTTATGCACCATGCATAACTTATAAAATTATTTCTATATGAATCATTTAATTATTTTCTTCACGTCAAACATGAATTTTTTAACGTCATTTGTTCATTTATATATATTATTAACACATTGAATTGAACCACATCTTTTTGCAAAAAGGTAACACATGTGTTTTTGGTAGAAGATCCTTGGTCACAATGCATTGTTAATGGTTGTGGGTCTTTGCAATCTATGTTTCATAATGTAATTTTTGTGTACATAGAAGGAAGATGGGTATTATGGGTTTCAATTTAAGATCTCTTAGTGTTACATGCATTTTGGTTCAATAACATTAAATTAAAACATGAAATGTGAAGAAAACTACCACAATTCTTGATCATAGTGCATAATGTTAGCAATGCTAACAAAAATGTACCCCTTTTTTATGTCTTCTTTATTGTGATTTTCTTTTTTTTTAATCTATGTTAGGTTCAACAAATGAATTATCTAATTGATCACCTATCCAAAGGTATCCTTATAGTGATTAATTAATTTGTTTGTGGACTATTTTTGGGGGACTTTATGGTTTACATATGTCGTCCTTGAATATAAGTTTGCATTTTTTATAGTTTTCAAATGGGTCTATTTTGATTAACTGGATATCAACATAACCAACTATTTTGGTTCATATAATGAACTATACCACAACTAAGTTGTAATTTTCCCCCATGATTCACAATTACAAATTATTTGTCCTTATACAAATTCTAGGAGATGCTTTCATTATTGCTCTTGGAGTTGAATGGTGACCACTATTTGTGCATAACATATAGTCATCATTTTAGTTAGAATTATGTGCATATTACCCTAGAATTTAAGTTGACATTACATGTATTCTTGTACCATGTTTTTAAAAATGTTCATGTTGTCACTATAACTAGGTCCTAAAATGTTTAAGGTTTCTAATAATGTCAACATTCTAATAATTATGTGATTTTCTGTGAATCTCCTAATTAAAGATTAATGTTTTGTCATAATTTTCAATGATAAAATGAGCATTGTACATTGGAAGTGGTATTTTTTTATTGTAAAAATTTATCAAATTATGTTTATCTATTTAAAAGATTTAATTTTTTTATAAAGATTATGTGCATTTTTTTAGTTTAGTAATTATTAATAATGTTGTTAAATTGTTACAAATTAGTTTGAAAATTATGCATTGTAAGTGCCAATTTCGCTTTATCAAGTCAAATGTCCAATTTTATGTCATGAAGAATATTTTCTTAGTGCATCACATGGTTATATGATTTTTTTTGGTTTAGTAGTATAGCTTTAATGGTCAAACAAGTAAACAAATTTTCTATTGTTTCAACTACAATAGTTAATCAAATTAGTACATATTATTTTAGTAATCCAATGTTAGAAAGAATTCATTACTTATTTAGTTTGAAAAAAACTTGCATCACAAATGACCTACTATTTGATCAATGAAATGATCTTACATTGTTTGTGGGTGCATATCTATATCAAATTGAAAGATTATGTTTTAAGATGCATTGTTATATCGAAAAAAAGAAAGTTTTGTGTTGTAGCTGTGAAACACAATGCGTTGTTATTAATCAAATACCTCCAACATTGATGTGGCATGTTGTTCAAATTGTTGTGGATAACCCTTTTGTAGTTGTATCAACATGTGTGTTAAACTAATCTTGCAAGCCTTGGTTATTATGCAAGGCATTGAACATGACAATTGTAACCACCTTGAAATTTTAAGAGGAAATAAATAATCATGTTATATGACATAACACCTTGGATGATGACATGTGTTAGGAATGATGCACGTGGATTAGTTGGCTATCAACATCAAAGATCCTTTTTTAAACCTTTCTTTTTTTTTGGGGCTAAAATTTGAGTCGAATTTTTTTGTAACATGTTATGTTTTATATTGGATCTTCAATAGAAGAACATGCACATCATGTTATCATAATTCATTATTCATGAGGAAAGGGTTTTCATTGTCCAAAAACATGCTTAGAAATCTTATGCCTAATGCTACTAAAATGTTATGAACAATTGAATTGTATGTAAATGGCTCCAAGCATTTCAGAATCAAATCAAGAAGATACTAACGAACAATCTAGCTTGAAAATATTTGAGATGGCAAGTTGTGATGATGAGCAACAAAGGAGAGTGTGAATCAAAAAGTTGTTGTCATTTCAACTTTGGCACGTTGACATGAAGTACATCAAGTGCCCTTTGCAACGGTCCTTTGCAATGGTGGAGGAAGCATAAAACTATGTATCCTATTCTGACTTTACTTGGACGACAAATATTGAGCATTTCAATGTTTCATATTGAAACAAAAATAAAATTTTCCTCGTCAAATATTCTTACAAACTTGTGCACCATTTTGGTTCCAAATCCACTAATCAACCTTTTTTTCTGTTTGTGCAATTTGATACAATTGAAAGCTCAATTTAAATAACTCATTTTAAATTAGTTTCATCTTTTGGTTATCTTATAACTATTGCACATTTTTTTGACGAGAGTTATTAAATGCACTTTGAGATCTTGCATTTGTTCCTAAATTGGGAAATGGAGAATTTTAAAAAAAAATGAACACCACTTAACCAACTTAAAGGTGTGTCATTCCTACAATGTAAGGCTTAGGACAAGGCTACAATAATTTTTATAGTTTTGTCCTAGTTTGGAAATTGTTTAGGTCCATCATAATGTTCAATTTGTGATTTACTTGTGTTTTATGGTTAGGGGAGTGTCCCCAAAATACAAAGGAAAAAAAATGAATTGGTGTTTTATGATTGGTAAGGGTCAAGAGTTGAGGGACATTCCCTAAATGTAAGGCCTGATGGACAAAGCTTGATGGGGGTTGTTTAGGGTCTCCCCAAGGGACAAGGGTAGGGACAAACCCTCATCCTAGACCCCTTCTTTGGGGACCGTCCCCACCCAAGGGCCTTACCCAACACAGCTTTCAAACCCAAACCATCAAACCCTAACTATCTTCCTTTGGCATCTTCTCTCACTTGGTATGTGTTTGATTTGGTGTTTTTGGGAGTTGCTTTCGACAATCTCGTGGGTTTCGTGGTCTCTTGATCAGCGTTGCACTGCTGCGGAGGAAGATTGTAACTGATCTTAATGCGACAAATACAAGCAGATTTGTTTCTCAAAAAGTTCTGGTTTTAAGCGCATCGTCTTTTGACACCGGATTCATCACATTTTCTTCTCAAAGGATGAGTTGCTAAATTCGTTAGGAGGGGATGAGGCGTTGGTGGAGTAGAAGATGAGTGTGGAGTTCTGGAATCGTACGCAGATTCGTGGCATTCAGAACCAAGGCAGCTGAGCCTGGGAGAAGCTTCAGCAGGAAAAGTCTGTGTACAGAAACCATAGAGTGTTTTAGGGTTTTGCATAAGCGTTCGACTCCGGCCTCGGACAGCAGGGGACGGAAGACATGACATCGACAGGCTCCGTTGTTGGTATGTGCTGTCATTTCTTTTGCTGATAGCAAAGAACTTCGCTGAATCCCTCTTCTTGTGTCCATCCGTTGAAGGTCTTGTGGGCTGCTGCAGTTCCTAGAAGCTTCAGATTACTGGAAGAGCTCGAGAGGGGAGAGAAAGGGATTGGAGATGGCACTGTGAGCTATGGAATGGATGACGGTGATGACTTATTCATGCGCTCTTGGACTGGCACCATCATTGGCCCTAATCACGTAAGTGTTGGAACTTGGCCTTCTACAGCTGACACGATGGGCACCCTGAGTGCAGTTACGGCCGCAGATGTAGTTGTAGATATGTGATCAGTCTTCCTCTCTGGAAATGTTTTGCTCCTTTTTGGAATCAAGTCATGAGATGGCTTGAGCGGTCGATCAGTTTTCTGATCATTGTTGCTGCTCTCACATGCAACTGGTGCAGTCAGTACATGAAGGCCGCATATATACAGTGAAGCTTTTTTGCGATAAGGATTATCCAGATAGGCCTCCAAGCGTCAAATTTCACTCACGGATCAACATGACATGTGTGAACCAGGAGAATGGAATGGTGAGCACGGCACTGCAAGAGGGACTGTTTGCCTTCATTGCTGCTGGAAATTAGGGTTAGGGTCTCTCGTCACCAGCAGATCTAATTCTGCTTTTTCTGCTTTTCTAATGTATAATGACAAACTGTCTGTAAGATCTTAGACCAAATGTTTCAAGAGCAATCCACCTCCTACAAATGGCTCTTGTAACTTCTACAGTAAGTAAAAGCTGGGTGTGCCTTCTGCCCAGTTATAGGTGCATGCAACAACTATTTGTGTTGTGTTCACATATTTAGAACCCTCATTGTCCAAGCAAACTGATAATTCTATACTCTTATAAACCATTATACATACACAATTTTTTGTTGAAAAGTGTTATGATCTACCAATTCTGAGGAATCTGAGATGCCAGAGTTCGTCTTCTGGAATGGCCAGCTGATTTCATGATTTGTAGGTCGATCCAAGATACTTTTCAATGCTTGCACAGTGGCGGCGTGAATACACAATGGAGAGCATTCTGACAGAGCTCAAGAAGGAGATGGCATCCCCTGCCAACCGCAAGCTGCAGCAGCCTGCTGAGGGCAGCACGTTCTAAATTTTTCCAGGTTGGTGCATCAATCAGTCGAGATTTTACCTTAAGAAAGAGTAGAGTTCAGGGTGTTGGGTTTCTTCTTCATCAAGTCAATAGTTCAGAAAGATATTGATCTTTCACAACAGGAGAACTGAACTGTTGTAATTAACAGCTTACAATTGTTATAACATTTTGGTGTTTATGAGTTTGAATGGGCATTATGGGTGGCTGAGAAAGGTATGTAAGGTGATTAGTATTAGAGAGTGCTCCTTCAAAAACTTGATACATGTAGATTTTGTGATAATGAACTTTGGACCCAAATTCATGTTGTGCTATTTTGCCTAGACATTTTGACATTACTGCCAATCCCTGGCTATAAACCAGGTTGAGAACAAAGTTCTAACTGCCAGATTAAGCTCTTGTATTTTTTGTGTGTTGATTGGCAACTTATGTCCATGTACTATGGGAGTTGACTATGGCACAGCATAAGTCAGATGAAAGTTCTTGCTATATCAGGTGTTAGTGGGCACTTGGAGTCAGAGGTGTCATATTTCATCTCTTTATTCACACACCAGTTGCTGAAACTGTTGACATTGATTTAAAGTGGTCGTTTTGGACTTTGAGGTTGACTTGGAGCTTGAGTTACTGGAGAGCCAACACAGACCTAAATCCTTTGGAAGGTTCTATTCTTGGAGCTTCATTGGTTAGTTTTCCCTTTACTGTGAAGGTCTTAATCATATGATTATGATTGAAACTCTATAAGAGTGTGAGAGCAACAATATTCTTGCACCAGAATTTTGAGGAGTTTGCCTTCAATTTTTCAGCTATACATTTCAAGGCCTTGTGTGTGACAGATATTTTAGGTTACGTCATGAGTTCTTTATGAGGTTTCTTACTAATGTTGTGTGGTCATTTCAATGTTTAAGAACAATGGTTTTGTGTCTTATAAACCCTTTAATTTAAAAAACGTATTGTAATTAAAAAATATTTTACTATTTTAAAGAACTTGTCCAGTTTTGATTTCTTTTGTATTTCATTATTGCAAGTTCCTTGCAAAATTGATTATCTTCTAACCCATAATCAAAGGTTATATGCAATGGTTCTTTAGTCTCAAGAACTTGGCAATGTGTTGCCAAAGAATCAATGTTGTGTAATTTTTGTTTGGATGGGTATGTGATGAAACAACTGAAGGAAAGAAAGACAGAGAAATTGTGTGAGCTACCTCAAAAATCTTGCAACACTAATAAAAAGTTTGACCTTCAAAAAGTTTCACAAGGAGACTAAATTTCATAGCTAGTAAAACCATTTAAAGGTGTAAAGAGACAAGAAATGACTCAAATTCAAATGCAAAAAAAATTTATTGCAAGAAAACAAATACACAAAACAATGGTGCTCACATTCATGGACACAAAATGCAAAAACATTTTCTTATTTTTTGTTTCCAATAAAAATATTAAACTTGCAATAACATAATGAAATGTCAAGATCCCAACAGCAAGAAACTTACAAATTAATTATAGAAAAATCACCCAATCTAGTTTGAATTTTCAATGAGTACATTCAAGGTGAGTTGTTGAGAATCACAATTAATAAATGGTTATTTTATGGCAAACCTAATCAGAAAAGGAAGGAAAGGGAGAAATTAATAAGAGAAAATTAATATTTAACAATTTTGTAATTGAAAAACAACACATTGAAAAACAAAAAAAAAACAAATCCCCATTAACCCTTTGGACAACAACTATCAAAATTCAATATCAAACCAACAAACAACCAAATGCAAATCTCTCTTTACAAAACTCTAACCCGACACACAAATTTTTAAAAATTTCTTCCAAAATTGACAGGCATCATGTGGTCACCACACCTTTCACAAATTGTTCACCAAACTTAGACTTCACTATACTTTGTCACCCACCAAAAAACAAAAGATAAATTCAAAGAAAACAAAACCTCAAAACAATAGAAAATACTCTCAAGTTCAAAAGGATTCATCTAAGCAAATAAAATAAGAACACAAAATTTAGAGGAGGAGGAGGAAAAAATGAACCAAAAATCCACACACAACACATGTGATACACAAAGAAGACATTGTAGAGATGGAAAGGTCAAAATTGAAATTGTCTACAAAAATTGCAAGCAAAAGTGATGAAAAATGAAAGATGTTCATTACATGGATAGGCATGTAGTAAGTGGTAGTAGGCAACATTTGTTTTGGGCTTTTGTTTCCTCCTCCCTATCGCATGTTTTACCTTCTTCCACACATTATTGTATGTGGGCATCATAACCTCCCACCACCATTTGTGCTTCTAGTACATAAAAAAGATCTTTCAAAAGCATCCAAGGAGGAGAATGTTGTGCCTTTTGACCTTTTGTTGAGAGATGTCAACAATGGAACTTTTTCTTCTCCATCTATTATAGATTACATATGGAGCTTGGAAAAAAGTTGCATGTCTAGCCCACAACTACTATACTCAAAGAACCCATTGTTCTTTAACCAAACCCCAATAAAAGTTCAAGTGAAAACATGAAGTTTTATTAATTAATGGTTCTTCGGTTTCTAATGGGTTTTTTAAACCTTTATCGTTGTCAATTTCAAAGCAACATGGTTGTTTTGGAAGCACCCCTTTGAAAATTAAGGATATATATCGAGGTATGTAATCCTAAAGGTTTGTCCCTATTTTGATAACTACCCAATACTAATTATTACAATTATTTTGTAAGAATGGGAAAAACCTTACATTTATAAGCATAAATATGCATAATTTTCTTTTCACTATTAAGGTAGATGCATAAGACCTTTTTTTCTCCTATTCTAGGAAGAATATTGTAGTACCTTTTAAGGTTCGGCATAAATTAAATTATTTTCAAAAAATTTGAATTTTTGGATATTAATAGTTAATTATGAAAAAAAACATTTAAATTCATGCAACCGACTAAGTTTGACTCCTAAACCTTTCCAATTAGCTTTTAGCAATAATTTATTGACCACCTAACCACAAAAGCATTAAACTTCTTTTCTATAAGCATTTTGTTATAGTAAATTTAATATAGAATGTCGAAATTTTCAATTTTCAAATTTTAACCGTCAAATTAAAAATTAACTTAATTATTCGGCACAAAGGTGTTGAACCTAAAATGGCACTATGGTATTTATTTAAAGTAAAGCCTCAAGATGGGGGCCTTCCCAAAATAAAGGACCTAAGATGAAGTAATAGTCTCATTTAATTTTGAAATTTTGGGAATGTCCCCCATGTGTGGATTTGACCCATTGTAATGTGCAAGGTGAACATTATTATGAATTCAATTATATGTAGATCATGAATTGTAGGAGTAGGACGATTTTTATGCCTATTTTTTAAAGTCATTTCACAATAGGGGTTGAGTATTGATAAAATTAAGGTTGTAATTAGGTTTAAAACAAAACTTGTGGTTTTTTATGTTATTTATTCAGGTTATGATGTTAGTTATCATAACGTGATATTATCATTTTAGATACTTTTAGAAAGTAAGCCCAGAATATCATCATAAATTTCTTGGGCCACAATTTGGCAATAATGATTGTGTGAAAAAAATAATTCATAGGTTTGACATATTGTGAATGTCATGCATGTAAAACATGTATGAAACATGTATAAGTAGGATAAAAGATTTTCACCCATAATATGTGTCTTATTTAAATGTGTTTCATACATGTTTTAAACACACAACATTCCTGTCTAGACAATACAAATTTTTGAAAAATAAATTTCACATGATTATTATTACCATATTGTAGCCCATATGTGATGATGTGTTAAAATTTGAAATATATTATTCAAGATCAATGCAAGATATCGAAAGGTTAGTTTGTTTTATGTTGATCATTTTGACTTTTGTTGTTACTCATTTATTCCATCACTTGATGTTCATTTGGTTTCATTTCATTCGCTAAAAACTTCAATTTTGCTTTGCATTACATCGATCATTTTAATATATGTAATTGATTTTTTTGCACCATTACAACCTATTCATTTGATTTGATTTGATTTTTTGTGTTTCAATTTTTTTTTGTGTTCGTAGATTATTCATTTGCATATTTCTAAAAACATTAAGCTTACATAACATAAGGCCATTGAAAGTGGTGTTGTTGACACAATTCTTGCAAGTTTTTTTTAAAAATGTGTGAATGTTTTGTTTTGTGCCATGAAACTAAATCCAATTTCATGTGTCAATTTCCTTTTGAATAAATTTGCTTGTGGTATAAGATACCATCATCGAAGTAAGATATTTGCAATTAGGAATTTGAAAATCCATTTGGTTTTACAAGAATTCATTAATGTTGTTAATGTTGTTTTTAGACATCACATCAAATGGCCAAAGGGAGATTATTTGGTAGAAGTAATGGGGTTCAAAGCATTTTGTGGTTTGCCATCTATCCATGGCATGATTGATGTCATTCAAATCCATTTCTAAACACCAAAAAGTCTTTTTGCGATAAACTTTTAAATTCATTCAAGTCTAAATCTTGAAACGTGTAATTGCAAGTAATGGTTGATTGTTAAAAAGAAATAAAATTTGAATGACCTTCAATTAAAATGTGAAACACAACATTGGAAAGATTTCATTAAAAGTTACAACTTTAAATTTGAAACTTTTGAATCCAAATTCATATGAGGAAGTTATGAACTTCCAAAGCCATGGAAGTCATAACTTAAGAATTTTGGGACTTTCACTTGGGAGTCTTAAGAAATTTAGCCATTTTGATGTGTTGTTTGTCATCAATCACAAAATGTATTATAAAAAGGAAGGTGGTGGCCTCTTCCCAAGTTTAGATCATGTGAGTGTAACAAGTCCAAAGCAAGTTCATGATCCAAAATTAGCTTATGTTTGCTTTAATCACTTACATTGTTTAATTTGTGCAAATGACTTATCTATGAGGTTGTAATAAATGTCACATCATTCTAGACCCATCTTAAATCTACTACACACTCATCTTTTCCCAAAATGAGGAACTAAAGAACGTACCTCTTTTTTTCCATTTTGTTCACTACGTTGAAAGCTTCCTCCCAGTGCCTCAAAACAAACTTAGGGGCGTGTCACCATTTTTACATGATTTAGTGGTTTGTTGTTGGATCTTTCATAACATGATATTGAATGGAAAAGACCTTGATATTAACATTTTGATGATTTAATTAAAACTAAAAAACACTTTAAGGCTATGTGCATATTTGAGACAAGGTCAAAGCAAGCTAATGAATAAAGGATTCTTTTTTTAAAAAAAATTGAAAACGATGTTGAATCAAAATTGCAAGATTTTGACATCTCAAGAATAGGTCAACAAATGACTTTCAAGCCACACTTTGGGAATCAATCGCAAAAGAGGTTATTAATTTCATTTGAAACTTGATTTTCATTTTTGCCATTCAAAGTTCAATGAAATGAAAGGTTGTCAACTTGAATGTTCAATTGTTTTGTGTTTTTTTGAATCATATGAATAATTACGTGTTGATTTTACATTCAATTTGAACCAACTAACTATTATTCTTGTCATCAATAATTAAATAGTTTTTGTAGTTGAACCATGATTTCTTCTTTTGATGGATTTAAAATCAAGTTTAAAGTTGTAGGTAG